>Ga0182024_10000209_pt1 | contig 141012 bp, 146 predicted proteins | sample P32metaG_FD_120480 | JGI IMG/M metagenome (GOLD analysis project Ga0182024, IMG submission 120480) | Permafrost microbial communities from Stordalen Mire, Sweden - P3-2 metaG (Illumina Assembly) | ecosystem: Environmental > Terrestrial > Soil > Wetlands > Permafrost | place: Sweden: Stordalen...
GTTAAAGTAAGTGGCCGCACCGGCGGCCGTATCATACGTTCCTGTCAAAGCGCCTCCACCGTTGAAATCGAGGCTGTTTGTCAGATTGGTTACTGTGCCGGAGTTGGTAAAATTCACGCTCACAACGACCGCGGACGTCCCCAATGATCTGCGAAAGTTGCCGGCATTGTCGAAAAATTCGTGGCCGTAACCGACACTGACGATATTCGCATTGGTCTGAATGTCCCAAAGCGCACCGGCAAGATTATAGACTCCGCCAAAATAGGGGCCGTCATCGTTATAGACATTCATATATGCTGTCCCGGTCATCGTCACCGTGCCCGCATTGGTCAGCACGTTCTCCAAAGAGACATTGCCTTCTATGTTTAGTAAGCCTCCGCTCTTGACCGTCATCGGGCCGGAAATAACGCCAGCGGCCCAATCCATCGTGCCCGTGACGCTATTGGTCCCGAGAAGCGTGGCCCCGTTGAGCGTCAAATTCGTGATCGCCCCGGAATTCTGAAAGGCCGGACCGAGCGCGAGGTTGCCGTTAGCCAATAAGATATTGTTCGGGGCGGTCTCGGTCAGTGTCAGCATGCTGCCACTGAATTCGCAAAGGCCTGAACCGCTGACTACTGGCGGAACTCCCATAGTGAAATTACCGGAGTTAAAGTAAGTGGCCGCACCGGCGGCCGTATCATACGTTCCTGTCAAAGTGCCTCCCGCGTTGAAATAGAGGCCGCTTTGCAAGTTGGTTACCGTGCCGGAGTTGGTAAAATTGACGCCAACGATGACCGCAGCCGTCCCCAATGATCTGCGAAAATTGCCCACATTATCAAAAAATTCGTGGCCATAACCGGCACTAACGATATCCGCATTGGTTTGGATGTCCCAAAGCGCACCGGCGAGATTATAGACTCCGCCAAAATAGGGGCCGTCATCGTTATAGACAGTCATATATGCTGTCCCGGTCATCGTCACCGTGCCGGCATTGGTCAGCACGTTCTCCAAAGAGACATTGCCTCCTATGTTTAGTAAGCCCCCGCTCTTGACCGTCATCGGGCCGGAAATAACGCCTCCAGCCCAATCCATCGCGCCCGTGACGCTATTGGTCCCGAGAAGCGTGACCCCGTTGACCGTCAAATTGGTGATGGCGCCGGAATTCTGAAACGCTGAGCCGAGCGCGAGGTTGCCGTTAGCCAATAAGATATTGTTCGGGGCGGTCTTGGTCAGTGTCAGCATGCTGCCACTGAATTCGCAAAGGCCTGGACCGCTTACTACTGGCGGAACTCCCATGGTGAAATTGCCTCCGTTAAAATAAATTGACGCGCCGGACGCAATGTCAAAGCTGCCGGCCAGCATCCCGCCACTATTAAAGTCCAGGCTGTTTGTCAGATTGGTCACCGTCCCGGAATTAGTAAAACTGACTCCGACGACGGCCGTGGATGTCCCCAATGACCTGCGAAAGTTGCCCGCATTGTCGAAAAATTCATGCCCGTAACCGGCGGATTGGATGTTCGCGTTGGTTTGGATGTCCAAAAGCGCACCGGCGAGATTATAGACTCCGCCAAAATAAGGGCCTTCATTGTTATAGACCAATATATATGCCGTCCCCGTTATCGTTACCGTGCCCGCATTGGTCAGCACGTTTTCCAAAGAAACATTGCCTTGTATATTCATCGCTCCGCCGCTTTTGATGGTCATGGCATCGCCACCTAATACGCCGGCCGACCAGTTGAACACTCCGCCAATCGATACCGGTGCTGTCAAGTTGATTGTTCCGTTGGTAAAATTGATTGTGTCGCTCGAGGCCGGCACTCCGGATGGGCTCCAATTCCCGGCCGTAAACCAATCGCTCGAAATCGAACCCTTCCAAGTGACGGTCGCCCCAGGAGACGATAAGGAACAGATCAGAATCGGCAGGACCGACAGAAGAAGTCTGGTTCTTCGGCCAATCAGGCAATGTGGCGGCGGCGTTTTTTTAAACAGATCAGTTGACATTTTGGACTTTGTTTTAGTGTTAGGGCAACGAAAAGTCATTCGCCACGGGCGCGTCTCATGAACCGACCATTGGAAGCGCCCCATACCTTGCCATTGCCAACGTCGCCGAGTATGCACCGGGAATCGCCGAAAATCAATCTAAAATTGAAGGATGCACATGGCAAAAGGGAAGGCAGGGCACTGTCCGGCAAGGGAATGTTGGCCAGCGTAATAATGCCGAAAATGCTTTTTCCCATTCCCCTGCCAATGATTCCTCTGCCAATTCTTCTCGAAATCAACGACGGTGACGCCAGTGCTGCAAAATCGAAAACGAATGCTTTTCGCTTTACTTCCGTTTACTTCAGCGCGGCCTCGATGGCCTGGACCACTTCGGGCGTTTCCGGCTTTACTGATGGCTCGAAGCGTTTGATGACGTGGCCGTCGCGGTCGATCAGGAATTTCCCAAAGTTCCACTTCACTTCACCGGGAAACGGCGCATCGCCGCCGGTCAACGCGGCATACAGCGGGCACTTCTCCTTGCCGCGAACATGCGCCTTAGCCATGAGCGGAAAAGTCACGCCGTAGTTCTGCGAGCAGAAAGCTTTGATCTCCTCGGGCGTGCCCGGCTCCTGTCCGGCGAAATCATTGGACGGCACCCCGATGATTACAAAGCCCTTGTCCTTATACTTCTCGTAGAGGGCCTCGAGACCGGCGTATTGCGGCGTATTGCCGCATTTGGAAGCGACATTGACCAACAGGACAACCTTGCCGGAATAATCCTTGAGCGAAGTCTCCTTCCCGTTGATGTCTTTCAAAGGAATGCCTTGCAACGTAGGGCCATTATCAGCCAGCACGATTTGCGCAGCGCCCAGAACAGCAGTAAGAATGGCAATGATTTTCATGGCCTCAGTGTGGAGGTTGATAACCAAATTGTCAATGTTACAAAGGAGTGACATCGGCAAAATGAGAACCCTGCAATTAGCTTTTAATTCTTTCAATTTTTCGTGCGAGTTTATTTATCTTCCAAAAACGCGAAGGTAGTTGCGGACCATGACGATGTTGTTTTGAACAAAAACGCATTGACTACTCACGGTACGGGTCGCACCCTAAACGAGGTGCCCAAGTCCAAAAAAACGCTCTGCGAAGTGTGTCAAAAACGATCTGCAACGGGTGTCATCATTTCCGGAGACAATGGCAAACGCAGCAATCTTTGCGACGAATGCTTTGAGGCTACTTCGTCAGCCGAAATCGTACAGTCTGTGGCTGACCTATTGAGCGCGCGCTGCCAGTATTGTGGCGGGAAAGCTTGTTCTGGCGATGTTGACTACCTAGCGCTGGCGGAGGGTATTCAACGGACCTGGTATCTGTGCGAATCCTGTTCGCGTGAGCATGTTCGCTACCTTAAGCGGCACTCGCGCAGCAATCGGTCTCTTCGCGCATTAAATGATGCGGCAGACGCGCACATGAAGCAGTGGGTTTCCAAAAAAGTATAAGGGCCACGTCATTCCCCCTTCGACGAGAACTGGTCTTCCTTCGTCTTAAACAGAATATTGAACGTCGTCAGCGAACCGTAGCAGCGCGTGATGTATTGCTGCATCTCCACTTTTTCGGCGTCGCTCAGTTTCTCGTGCGCGTTTATTTTTTGTTCCAGGACGCGAAGGTTGTTGCGGACCATGACAATCTTATGGAAAAAAACGTCCAGCGGCGTCTCTTTGCTTTGCAGCGATGGGTCGGCCGGACGCAATACCAATGTCCCGCCCTGCCACCGAACCGCCAGCTTCTCGACTACCGATTCGTCGCGCTCCAATCCAAGCTCCTGCACCATCGCGGCCACGGTCTCGGAAATGAGCGCGCTCAACGGCACCGTCATGCCGCTGAGATCGGCTTGTGCTTCCGCCGGTTTTAAATCGCACTGTTCAGGCGCGAGCGTGCGCAGGCCAGAGTCAAATCGAATATCGGCCAGATGTTCCGAAACGCTTTTGACCGTTCCCACTCCGTAATCGGGATGATGAACCTTCATCCCGACGTGCATGGATTCATGTCGCATAGTTGGGATTTATCTTCTGCTTATGCCTTTGGTTTGGCCTTTCGACGATGAGCGTGTTTCGGCGCTGTTATGAGAAGATCTCCATGTTTGGCCTGAGCTTTTTGCAGGTGCACAACCATCCGATGCAAGTCGTAATCAAATCGGGCAGCCTGCCTTTCGCGCACCCGGCAAATCTCTTCCAGAAGATCATTTTTCATAATATGGCCTTAACATAAGCCGTTTCCAGGCAGACGGAAAGACATCCAACGAAGATTTTAGACAGACAAAGGGGCGCGCGGGAGGCCGGAGGGCCGTGCATAAGCGTGACCAGCGCATTTTTCCCTCTTTACCTTGAAAGATGTTGGGACCCCTCTCTCCATCTTTCCGCTCGAGCATTCGCGAGGCGAGAGAGATGGAATAAGTGTTAAAAAGAACGCTAGTGAAATCTTGAGGACACTACCCGACGCGGGACAGGCTTGCGTCCCGAATGGGGATGGTGTTCAATCAACGGGCTATGAGTGAAACACATCCTTTTACAACCACGGCCTTTGATATTCCCGGCTACAAAATAACCAAGAATTTTGGGGTCGTCCGCGGCATCATTGTCCGCTCACGCTCGGTTGTCGGCAACATTGGCGCGAGCATCCAAAGTCTTTTCGGCGGCAACATCACCATTTATACCGAATTATGCGAACGGGCGCGCGATGACGCCTTTCGCGAAATGATCACGCACGCCAACCAACTGAGCGCCAACGCGGTCATCGGAGTGCGCTATGATGCGACGGAAATCATGCCCGGCGTCTCTGAAGTTTTGTGCTACGGCACGGCAGTGCAAGTTGAACCGGTCCATTAGGCAACTCAGGAGATATATAATATGGCCGGACATAGCAAATGGGCCAAGGTCAAGCATTTTAAGGGGGCGATAGATGCCAAACGGGCCAAAATCTTCGCCAAATTAAGCAAGGAAATCACCATCGCCGTCAAATTGGCCGGTGGCGACCCTGCCATGAATCCGCGCTTGCGCATGGTTCTGCTTAAATGCCGCGCGGCCAACATGCCGAATGACAATATCGATCGCGCCATCAAACGCGGCACGGGCGGCGATAACTCCATCAATTACGAGGACCTCACCTACGAGGTTTATGGGCCGCACGGCGTTGCCATGCTGGTGGAATTGAGCACTGACAATCGGAATCGGACAGCTTCGGAAATTCGCAGTTTGTTGACCAAGAACGGCGGAACAATCGCCACCGCCGGCTCGGTCAGCCGATTATTTCAGCGCAAGGGACAAATCATTGTCTCCCGCGAAGCGGCGGCAGAAGATACTTTGATGGAAACGGCGTTGGAGGCCGGCGCGGAGGATTTCAAAACGGACGCGAACGGGTACGAAATCATTACCGAGCCGGGCCAGTTTGAAGCGATCCACAAGGCGGTGGAAGGCAAGGGAATCAAAGCGGCCGCAGCGGAAGTGACGTGGTTGCCTGTGCTCATGGTGCCGGTCCAGGACGCCAAGGCAGCCGGGGACACCAACAGATTGATTGACATCCTCGAAGAACACGACGATGTCAAAGAAGTTTTTTCGAATGCGGAATTTCCCGATTGAGATCGGGAACACTTTCGCGCATGGATAACAACAATTCTTAGAGAGCCGCAAGATGCGCGGTCGAACGCCGTATCGGCATCGGACTTGATCTTGAAAATCAAAGACTGCCAGTCGAGGAGTGCCGCGTGACATCGGTCGCCGACACCTTTTTTGCGCGAATTCTGCAGAGGGTGGCTCGGATGGTCTGCGCCCATCCAAGTTGGTTCGTGCTGCCGCAGTTGCTTCTTTTTGCGGTATGCGTTGTCTATACCGTCTTTTTTTTGCAATTTGACATGAACCAGGACGATCTGGTCGGCGCGGACAAGAAGTATCACCAGGTCTATATGAAATTTCGCCAGGAATTTCCGGGCGAGGACGAATTGGCGGTGGTGGTGGAAAGCGAGGACATGGAGCGCAATCGCCAATTCGTGGAGCGACTGGCTGCGCGGCTCCTGCCCGAAACGAATCTTTTCACCGATATTTTATACAAGGGCGATCTGCCTTCCTTGGGAAAAAAAGCGCTGTTGTTCGTGCCCGATTCAGACTTGCAGAAGATGCGGGAAAAGCTGGAGCAGTACAAGCCATTCATTGAACAGTTTACGCGCGCCACCAATCTGGATTCATTTTTCGAACTGATTAACAAGCAAATCCGAACTGCCAAGCAGGAGGAAAATGCATCCAATAACGCTCTCATGGGCGCGCTGCCGGCCTTGCAGCGAATAGTCGATCAAGCAACCGACAGTTTGAGCCGGCCTGGCACGCCGGTATCGCCGGGCGTGACCGCATTGTTCGGCGCTGGAGAACAAGCGCAGGAGCGCATGTACATCACCTTTGCCAACGGCCGGATTTACCTTGTCACCGCCCGCCCGCGCAATGCCGAAGTCATCGCTGCTGGAGTCCAACGCATGCGCGCACTCATTCACCAAACCGAAGCCGAAGTGCCCGGCTTGAACGTCGGCTTAACGGGGGAGCCGGTGCTGGACTATGACCAGATGTTGCAGTCGCAACGAGACACGACGGCCGCGACCTTGGTCTCGCTAATCATCTGTTCCGCCATTTTTATTTATGCCTATCGCGAGACCGGACGCCCCCTGAAGGCCGTTCTCTGTCTGGTGGTCGGCTTGGGCTACAGCATGGGATTCACGACGTTGGTTATTGGACATTTAAACATTCTGACCGTTACGTTCGCACCGATTCTGATCGGATTGGCCATTGATTTCGGGATCCACTTTATCACCCGTTTCGAGGAGGAAATTCGCCGGCAGCGCTCCGCAGTGCAGGCGGTGGAAAAGGCGATGGTATTCACCGGCCAGGGTATTGTCACGGGCGCGCTGACGACGGCGTTTGCTTTTTTGGCCATGGGATTGACCAATTTCAAAGGCATCCAGGAAATGGGAGTTATCTCCGGCGGCGGGCTGGTGCTCTGCTTGATTCCGATGATGACTATGCTGCCAGCTCTCTTGCTCAAAGGCCGGCAAAATGCGATCGATCACGCGGTTGGGCTGCCGGCGGAAGGCCGAGCGCGCATTGAAAGTTTCTGGCTGGAACGGCCGGGCTTGATCGTGGGTGGAACTGTGGCGCTTTGCGCTCTCGCAGCCACGCAATTTCACAAGGTGGATTTCGACTACAATTTGCTCAACATGCAGAGCAAAGGGTTGCCGGCCGTGGTTTATGAGAAAAAACTTTTGTTCTCGGGCGCCTCCACTTTTTCTCCAGATGACATCACCAACCTGCCCGCCTTTGTCAACAAACTGACGGCGCGTTCCGACCCAGTCTCCGCTTTAGTGAGCGACCATCTCGACTCCGCGGCCAAGGCCTTGCTTAAATCCGACAAAGGGACCAACGCTGATCCGGACGAATTGGCATTCGCGTTGGCGAAAAACCTCAATCATCTGATCGCTGGCCCTTTAATTTACACCCCTGAGCGCTTTCAATCCGTCACTTTGCGCACAAACACGGCAGATCTGCTGAAAGAAAATCCGCAGGGTCAAGACTCGATGCGCCTCAATCAAATGCTCCTCCAGGACGCTTATTCGAATGAAATCACGCCGCGTCCCGGCCAGTCCATACTTTATGCGGCGATCGTGGCGGATAGCCTGGAACAAGCGGCGCAATTCGAGCATATTGTCACAAACCTGCCAACGGTTGCCAGCGTCGATGGCAGCGACAGAGGCGATCCAATTTTTGATTTGCTGACGGAAGATCAACGGACGGAAATCGAAACAGTGGGCCTCATCAAAAAGGAAGTTTCTGATTTGAAATTTGCCTCTGTGGACACCAATGAGGTTGCCCTGGGCGAATTGAGCCTGACATTATATGGCACCCGGGGTTATTTGATGGCGGCGTCCAACGAAGTTTCCAAGGATAGGCCCGAGTTGGCCGCCCAACTCGGAACGCTGGCGCAATCCATCGGCGATCTCCGTGTCAAGATGTTGAGCGGTGATCCGGACATACGGATTCGCCTAAAGGACTATCAGGAGGCGCTTTTTAACGACATCCGCCAGACTTTCGAAATAATTCAGACGCAAGACATCAGCAGCCGGTTGCGGCCCGAAGATCTTCCGCCGACGTTGCGATCACAATTTGTAGGGCAGACTGGCAAATATATGGTGCAGGTTTATCCGAAAGACGACGTCTGGAAGCACGAGAACCAGGAGAAATTCATTGGCGAGCTTCGCCATGCTTTGGGTGGCGAGGCGGACAGGGTGACGGGAACGCCTGTGCAACTTTATGAGTACACGACGTTGCTCAAGGACAGCTACCAACAAGCGGCGCTGTATTCTTTGGCGGTCATCGCCATCATGGTCTATATTCATTTCCGGTCGATTGTTTGCGTCATCCTCTCGCTTTTGCCTGTAGCCATCGGCTCTGCCTGGAGCCTCGGCATCATGGGGCTGGCAGGAGTGTCCTTTAACCCCGCCAATATCATGGTGTTGCCGCTTGTTATAGGCATTGGTGTGACGAACGGTATCCATATCCTTAACCGGGTTGCGGAGGAACAAAGGCCGAGTATTTTAGGCAAGAGTACTGGAAAAGCTGTGTTGGTATCCGGGTTGACGGCCCTCGTAGGTTTCGGCAGCTTGATACTGGGCAAACACCAAGGGATACAAAGCTTGGGCTTGGTTATGTCCCTCGGAATCTCAGCCTGTATGATCGCAGGGCTGACTTTTCTGCCGGCGCTTATCAGTATTCTGGGCCGCTACGGTTGGAGTGTGACAAAAAAAACACTTGGTAGCGGTAATGCAAAACCGCCACCAAGTGTGGAGGAACCGAGGTAACAACCTCAATTTATGTTAAAAAACTACCAAACGGATGGCAAAAGTCAACGAAAATCGTGTGAATAGAGGCCGATAATGCACAAAAAAACCCTATTTCACCTCCGTTAACGTTAATGGGCAACCATCGACACCTTTTTCTTTTTTTCTGCTGTTTGCCGTGGCTTTTCGCCTCGGTTTCCTCCCAGGCCAGTGCAGATGATGAATCTGTTGCCGGCCCAGCCTACTCAAGGTTCCGCTTGACACTAGATTCAGGCTGGCGGAAAGAGATCGCGGGGCCGTTGTTTTATGACCAAGTCTCTTCAGGTCAAACCCAATGGGGTCTCCCGCCTTTCTTCGACCAGACAATCACGGCGGACGTCGACTGGAGCGAATGGGACTTCCTTTACCCGATTGTGAACTATCGCCGCTTTGGCACCGAGTATCGCCTGCAATTCGGCCAGCTCTTGAATTTTTCCGGCGGCGAAACGCCCCAGGAAAAAAACTTTAGCCACACCACTCTTTTCCCCTTTTACTTCCATCAGAGTTCGCCGACCAACAGCTATACCGCGCTCTTCCCATTGTATGGCCATCTGGAAAACAGGATGTTCCGGGACGATATTAAATTCGTCATGTTCCCGCTTTATTCGGAAACACGCAAAAAGGATATTGTCACAGATAATTATCTGTTCCCGATCTTTGATCGCCGGCGCGGCGAGGGCATGAGCGGTTGGCAGGTCTGGCCGTTGTACGGTGACGACCATAAAATACCGACCCTTATCACCAACTCGATGGGTGATACAGCCACCAATGGCGGCTACCACAATTCATTCGTTCTCTGGCCCTTTTTCATCAAAAGCCGCGCGGGGGAAGGTACCACTAATCCAGCCACGAGCCTGACCATGGTACCCTTTTACAGCCGAACCTATTCCCCGGCCCGTGACGAGATTTCCTACGGGTTCCCTTTTGGTTATAATGTCATCCATGACCGCGAGCAGAATTATGTTGAACACGATGTCATTTGGCCGCTCTTTGTCCGCGCTCACGGGAGCAAGACTGTGACGCGCTATTTTCCGTTTTACAGTCACGCCCAGCATAACGGCATGGAAAGCGATTCCTATGGCTTTCTTGTTTACAAGTTTAACCATCTCGAAGCGCCGCCGCTGGATCGCCACCGCGCCCGGGTTCTGTACTTCTTATATTCCGATACCGTGGAGCGAAACACCGCATCGCATGACTTTAGCAGGCACGTTGATTTTTGGCCCTTCTACTCCTATCGCCGGGAATTGGACGGCAATCGAAGGTTGCAAGTTTTGGCGATTCTGGAACCGCTTTTCCCCAACAATCGAGTTATGGAACGGGAGTATTCTCCTGTTTGGTCGTTGTGGAGACAGGAGAAGAACGCCCGCACCAGGGCCTATAGCCAATCACTGCTGTGGAATCTTTATCGGCGCGAAATCAGCGGCCAGTCAAAAAAAACCTCGCTCTTTCTCGGTCTTTTTCAGTATCAATCCACTCCAGATGGTGGTCACTGGAGCGTCGCTGGTCTCAAATTGGGCGGAAAAAAAGCGGCGCGGCCTGGTGCCACCAAATGAACATGTTTCAAAATATTGGTGAAATTCTAATTCTGTTTTGGCAGTCCATCCGAGCTCTTCCCGGACTATGGCGCCAGCGCAGCAAGGTTTATGATCAACTCGCGTTCATTGGCGTGGCCAGCCTTTTCATGGTCTGCATCCTCTCGCTCTTCATCGGAGGTGTCCTCGCTCTGCAGACCGGTCCGGAATTGGTCAAACGGGGCATCAGCTCCGTTCTGGGCGGCATGATTGGACTTTCCATGTGCAAGGAGCTGGCGCCGGTGATGATAGCCATTCTCGTCGCCGGCCGCATCGGCTCCGCCATGTCGGCCGAAATTGGCACCATGGAAGTGTATGAAGAGATCGATGCCCTGCGCACGATGAACATCGATCCTGTGCGCTACCTCGTTCTGCCGCGGTTGGTTGCCATCGCCATCTCTCTGCCGATTTTGGTGCTGTTTTCGATTCCAGTGGGCTGGCTTGGGGGCGCTTTGGTCTGCGATCTCAATCGGAAAATCGGCGTTGGCTTTGACACCTTCTTTGAGAATCTTCGGGACGTTGTGGAAATGGGCGACGTCTTTAACGGCCTGTTCAAAGCTGTTATTTTTGCCGTGGCCATCGGCCTGATATGTTGTCATCAGGGCCTGATCACTCGCGGTGGCCCGCGCGGAATCGGCCGCAGCGTGACCAAAGCGGTGGTCAATTCCATCGTCCTGATCCTGATTCTGGATTACTTCCTTACTCGCTTGTTGCTTTACGTCCAAAAATGACCGCACCCTCCCATCCCAAAAACGTCAAGGTCGAAGTCCGCGACTTGCACAAGAGCTTTGCCGGTGTCGAAGTCCTCAAAGGCATTTCCTTCAAAGTGGACGCCGGCGAACTCTTCGTCATTATGGGGCCGAGCGGCAGCGGCAAAAGCGTTTTGCTCAAACACATTATCGGTTTGTTGAAACCCAATTCAGGCGAAATCCTCATCGAAGGCGAATCCATTCAGAGTCCCGAGGTGCGGGAGAAATATCGCATGGCCATGGTCTTCCAATCGGCGGCCTTGCTGACTTCTCTGACGGTCGGCGAAAATGTCGGACTCTACCCTACCGAGCATCAGCTCAAGCCGCCCGAGGAAATCAAAGCCGTGGTGGCGCGCGCCCTGGAGACCGTCGGCTTGAAAGGCTTGGAAGACCGCTCGCCGTCTGAACTCTCCGGCGGCATGCAGAAACGCGTCGCCCTCGCCCGCGCGCTGGTCGTCGAACCTCAGTTGGTGCTCTTCGACGAACCGACTTCGGAATTGGATCCCGTGATGGCCGTGACCATCGGCCAGGAAATTTTGAAATTGAACCAGCGCACAGGCGCAACCTCCATCATTGTCACTCATGACCGCGACCTGGCTTTCGCCGCCGCCCATCGCATCGCTATGATTGACGAAGGTCTCATTCACTTCATCGGAACGCCCCAGGAAGTTAAGAACAATAACGATCCTCGCATCCAGAAATTTATTCGAGCGGAACTCAAATCTGCACCGCATTGACACGCTATGAAAGAATCCATTGAAAGCAAGTTGGGCCTTTTCTTCGCTTTGGCCGTCGTCCTGGTCCTGCTCATACTGGAATATCTGGGCAGCTTCGGCTTTCTGGAGCGCGGATTCCATGTCCATGCGCTTTTCAAAAATGTGCAGGACCTCAAACTTGGCGATCCCGTCAAAATGGCCGGCGTCCATGTCGGCCGCGTCCAAAACATTGTCCTGACCAATGCCTCGGCCGATGTCACCATGAACCTCAATCGCGATGCCGATGTCAGAACCGACAGCAAAGCCAGTCTTAATTTCACCGGCCTCATGTCCCAGAATTACGTTTCCATTGATTTCGGCACGCCCGATGCGCCCAAGGTCGAGGACGGGGCCGTTTTGCAAACGACTGAACAGCCTGACTTGGGCGAAATTTTCACCAAGCTGGACAAAGTTGCCACGGGCGTCGAAAACCTCACGCGCAGTTTCAGCGGCGAGAAAATCGATACTTTTCTCGGACCGTTGACCGATTTGATCAAGGACAACCGGACCAATCTTACCGCCACCGTCAGCAATATTAGAAATGTCACGGAAAAAATCGCCAATGGGCAAGGCACCATCGGCAAACTGGTCAACGAGGATACTTTGTACGTCTCCGCTCAGGGCGTCATCAGCAATCTCCAAGGCGTCGGCCAGTACGTCGAAAACGTCAGCTCGGATGCTCATACTCTGTTGACTAACGCCAACCAGGTGGTTACCGATGCCAAGGCAGGACGCGGCACCGTCGGAAAACTGCTGACGGATGAAACTCTCTACGTCGCGGCGGCCGGCTCGATGACCAATCTGCACTCGATCCTGTTGAAGATCGACCAAGGCCAAGGCACCGTCGGCCAACTGATCAACGACGACAGCTTCCTCAAAGGGGCAAAGCTCTCCCTGCAGAAGCTCGACAAGGCCACGGAAAGCCTCGAAGACACCGGCCCCCTGAGCATCCTCGGCACCATGATCACCAGTTTGTTTTAAGCGGTAATCAACCATTTATCCGCCGAAGTCACTCATCTCGAGAAGCCGTGAAGTTTTTCCTATGAATTTAACTCACGGTAGGGCAACACCTGTGGAGCCGTGACCTTGTCCCATGAAATCGAGTCAGGGGTCAACGGAAGTTTCGCCCTATCAAACCGAGAAAGAAATCAGTCCTCAAAAAGCATCATTTCGCCAAATACCGTCTTGGCGTATCCGCTTTTCGCCCAAAGATGAGTTCGCGCATTAAAGTTCCATCCCCGTTGCTTCAATCTGTTCGAAAATTCTTCGCGGTCGAGATTCAAACATCCCAAAGCACGCCTTCGCCAAAGCTCGATTACCAACCGATTAAAAAGTGCCTCACTAGTAAAACTAGTAATACCATTACCTAAACACACGTCGAATACCTCTGTCAGAATGACGGATGAATCCCTCTCATCCATAAGTTTTGCAGGTGCGGCTCGTTTGCGAATATTTTTAGGTTTGTAAAATGTAAGAATCATTTCTCCGGCCAACACGCTAGCGGAGTTCTTCTTTTTATGCATGGACCAGATGACATCACCAGTCTGCGTGATGGCGGCTTTCAATTCTGCACCAGAATCGCTGGCAGTTTCGAGAATCGTGGCAAAATAACCTGTGTCCCAATGTTGAAATACAATGGAGAACCAGCGGTCATGCCGCAATAAGCGCAGCGAAGTTTGTATGCTGTTGGATAAACTGGCCTTATAATGTTCTTCCGTGTGCCCGCGCTCACCTCCAACGATGGTTTCAACTTTCCGAGTTTCGTCAGTCACCGGAAACCCTAGCCAATGATTCCAAAGAATGGAGAGGTCGAGATAATTGATGAAAGCCCCATAAGGTGGGTCCGTAAAAATGTAATCTACCGTTCCGGGTTTGATAACTTCATCCAACGTTGCAGCGTCGTGCGACAATGTGCGAAAATGCTTATTGCTCTCCAGCTTTGATAGAAGTCCGGTCTCATTGCGCCAATGATCTCTCCATTGCAGCACTTCTGCTTTTGCTTTGACCACGTTTAAAAAACGACCCTGAAATGTTTTCCAAATCGGGAGCTCGACAAACTCAGTTGCTAATTTGTAGCGATAGATGCTAAAGATGCTCGAACCGCCACGACTCTCAGCGCGGCCTTTTGCAGAAAGGAAAGTCTTGTTCAGTTTGGCAACCGATGCAGACCAAGCCAGAAGCAATAAGTCGCGGACAATTCCTTCTGACTCGGATTCAATCGTTCGCTTAATAAGCGCAAGGCCGGCTAATTGGCGTGGCGTGAACATGTCGTAGAAGAACTCAGCGTCCGAGTTGCGTGGCAACTTGATGTTCTCTGGCAGCGGCAGTTTTTTGAGTGCTTCTATGGCCGCGTTTTCGTCATTTTCGATTTCCTGCAATGATTCTCCACAAGCCTGCCGCACGCGCTCAAAAGCCTGTCGTAGCGGCACGACTGACGGAAGGGTCGTATCCGCAATATTCCGCGCGATAAAGTTGGCGAACGGATTGAGGTCATTTTGAATAGCACTCCGCCCCAGGAGGAAAGATTCGATGGCGGTCACGCCCGTACCACCGAACGGGTCAAGCACGACGTCCCCTACTTGGGAGTAGCGCTCAACGTACGCGCGGACCACATTGGCCGGCCGACGAGTAAAATAGGGATGGACGCCGTAATGCCGTGCGTCTTCCTGCCGCGCTGCGGGAATGGCTTCCAGAATTGGCTTAATGTCCGCGCGAGAATTCATGACGACAAAAACTTTGCGAGAGAACGAATTTCAACATAATCAACATGTTCAAGCGGGTGCCGAATATCATAATCAAGGCAGAGAACCACGGCACGCGGAAGAGTGGGGTAATGCTTGAATTGGTATTTGAATCCGCTCGCTCGTTTCTTAATTTCGACGGGGCATGAGTACTCAGGATAGTCTGCAAAACAAAATGAACTTGCGGGACAATCATATCCCCTGAGCAGATAAGGTCCAATCCTTAATCCTAAATGGTCAAATGCACCGGCCAGCCGCAATAAATCTATCTCGCTAATGATTTTTGCTTTGGCCTCACCATAATTCTGAACAAATCGATTGAATTGCGACACCGTCCAAGCGAAGCCCTCAGGGTTTATCCGTCGTCCCTGACTAATCTGTGCTTTCCACAGTTCGCTCTGGAAATGATCATGGAAAGAAAGCGGCTCCTTTGTTGATGGCAGGATTTTTGGGACACTGCCCACTTTCCGCCAATGCACTTCAATTGGAACAAGAATGAATCTGCTTTTCTTGTCGAATGTAATTTCAATGTCTATGCGTTCAAAATTACGGTGAGTATCCAAAGCGAACCAACGGCGGATCGCCTCGCCAATAGACTCTCTGGATTCACCTTTCTGGATCCGAAAATGTTGTGCGTTGGCCCTGACAATTTTTCCATTGACAACTTTGTGATTTCGATCAACCGCGTTGAAAGCGGTTTCAACAGGGCCGTAGGGAGTTTGAAGTATAACTGGGCATTTTTTGTGCCGCTCGATGTGTTCGAGAATGTGTTTCGGGGCGTTTTGCAGCCAATATTGCGGCCCACCGGATTTTCCCAACTTTCCTTGTTGGAGATGCATACTTATCAATGATTGCAGCTAACAGTCATTGGCGGCAAGCGACTATTTCGAATCGTTCTTCAGGAGGCTTGGCCATGCGAAGTGACGGCGCACAATCAATTCTTCGGGCCCCAGGCGGCGAGGGTGATTTTGTGTTTGCGGGCGAGTTTTTCGGCTTCCGGCTTTTCCAATAGCAGGGTTTTGTCTGCTTCAAAGACAAGAGCGGAAATGCGCGCCGCCTCGCAAGCTTCGACCGTTCGCGCGCCTACGCAAGGAATGTCGAAACGCAAGTCGTGCTTTTCCTTGGCCACCTTGACCGCCACCGCTCCTTTTCCGCCGGCCAATTCTCCACCACGACGCAAACATGCGTCAGTGCCTTCAAATCCCTCGACTGCGAGCACCGTCCCTTCCTTCACCACGACCGTTTGGCCGATTTCCAGGCGTGAAATTTCCTTGGCGATGCGAAAACCGAAAGCGGCATCCTCCTTTTGCCCGTCCGTCAGCGCCGGGCCGAGCACAAAGGCAGCGCCGGGCATGAGCGGACGAAGCCAGCGCAGCGGCTCAATCATTTCGATGCCTTCTTTTTTCAATTCGTCCGCAATCGCGCCGAAAATGGAATGGGCGTTGCGCTCTTTCAATTTCATCAGCAACCCCAACGCGCGCATGTCCGGCCTCACGTCAAATAGATTTTTTGGCGCAATCTGCCCCAGCATCACGCATTGGCTCACGCCCCGGTCCTTGAAGGCGGCGATCATTTTGGTCAACTGCCCTACTTTGAGCCAGACGATCTCATCCACGTTCTGCGCGAGGGCCGGATCGGTTTCGTTCTCGAAGGCGACGGCCACGAGACGCTTGATTCCCTGGGCTTTGGCCTGTTCCGCAAAGGCCAGCGGCAGCGAGCGATTGCCGGCGATGATGCCGATGGTGTCCAATGGTTGATCCACGCCGCCACCGTAGCCGTTTCAATCCGGCCCGGCAATTCGTTTCAAAAATTCATTTCCCGTCAGAGGCAGCTTCAGCGTAAGCTGCGCCCGTGATCGCTCTTACTCTCAAAGAGTATAACCGTTTCGCATTGGAAGATGTGCCCGAACCTCCGGTGCGGCCGGATTCGGTCCTGGTAGCTGTCAAGGCCTGCGGCATCTGCGGCAGCGACGTCCATGGCATGGACGGCAGCACAGGCCGCCGGCAACCGCCGATCATCATGGGCCACGAAGCTGCAGGCGTGGTGGTTCGGACCGGAGCGGAAGTGAAAGGTTGGGAAACCGGCGCGCGCGTGACATTTGATTCCACCCTTTATTGCGGGACGTGCGAATACTGCCGCCAAGGCCAAATCAACCTTTGCGATCAACGCCGAGTCCTCGGTGTCTCCTGCGGCGAATACCGTCAGCATGGCGCTTTCGCCCAATATGTGGCCGTTCCGCATCGCGTCCTTTACCGGCTGCCCGGTGCCATGCCCTTCGAACACGCGGCCCTGACCGAGCCGCTCTCCATCGCGTTTCATGCCGTGCGACGCTCCGGCGTGAAAGCCTCCGACTCGACTATCGTTGTAGGCGCAGGGCTGATCGGTTTGCTCCTGGTGCAATCCTTGCGGCGGACCGGCTGCTCGCGCATCCTCGCCGTCGATATTGCACCGGAAAAATTGGCGTTGGCGAAAAAACTTGGCGCGACGGCTACAGTCGTATCCGGGCAAAATGCTTTGCAAGAAATCATGGAATGGACTGAAAATCGCGGCGCGGATTCTGTGTTTGAGGCAGTGGGAGTTCCTGCGACGGTTGACCTGGCCATCCGCTCGGCCCGCAAGGGAGGCGCGGTGACGCTGGTGGGCAACGTCGCGCCCACGGTGGAATTTCCGCTTCAAGTTTGCGTGACGCGCGAACTCTCCATTTATGGGTCGTGCGGTTCGGCCGGCGAATACCCGGCCTGTCTGGACGCGCTGGCCAAGGGAGAAATCGACGCCGCGCCGCTGCTGAGCGCGATCGCGCCGCTGGCGGAAGGCCCGCAATGGTTCCAACGTCTTTATCGCAAAGAGCCGGGCTTGCTCAAAGTCATCCTGCAACCGTAAATGAGTGTTTCCATATTCGATTTGACAGGAAAAGTGGCCATCGTCACCGGCACGAGCCGCGGACTGGGGCAGCATTTCGCGCGCGCGCTCGCCCATGCCGGAGCGGACCTCGTCCTGACCAGCCGCAAAAAGGAAACGTTGCGCGAATTTCAAGGTGAAATTGAATCGCTGGGACGCCGCGTGCTGGCGTTGGAACTGGACGTACGCGACCAGCAAAGCATCCGTCGCATGGCCGAGGCCGCGGCCGCGCATTATGGGCGCATCGACATCCTCGTCAACAACGCCGGCTGCAATGTGCGAAAGCCCGCGCTGGAAATTACGTGGGACGATTGGAACCTTGTGCTTGACACAAATTTGCGCGGGACTTTTTTCGTTTCGCAAGCGGTTGCTCCGCACATGATCGCGCGCCAACGCGGGCGGATCATTAACATCGGCTCGGTCACAGCGGTGGCGGGCTATGCCGGATTGGGGCCTTATGGAGCGAGCCGTGGCGGTGTCAAACAATTGACCATGAGCGTGGCCGATGATTGGGGCATTCACGGTGTTACCGTCAATTGTCTCGCGCCGGGCTGGTTTAAGACGGCCCAAAATGCTGTCATGTATGAGGATCAGGAATGGGTCCGGTATTTGTGCGACCGCATTCCCCTGAAACGGCCAGGCCAGCCGCGAGACCTGGATGGGGCCATTGTTTTTCTGGCATCGGACGCCAGTGATTACGTAACCGGCCAAACGCTGCTGGTCGATGGCGGGATTTCCACCGGCGCGACCCGCGCCCTGCCAAATAAAAAGTGAAATGTTTGCTTTTCAGCGGACAGGTTTTCAGTATGCTGGCGCCAGTGAAATCTGTGTTGAGCACACTGACCGGCGTTTCTATCTTCGCCTGCACCGTGTCGTTTGCTCAAGTGCCGCCTCCCCCGCAACAGGTCCTGGTGCTTTGGCCGGATGGCGCTCCCGGCGCTATGGGCAAGGAGCCAAAAGACATTCCAACATTGACTGTCTATTTTCCAGACGCGGGCACGGCCACCGGGGCAGGCATGGTGATTTGTCCGGGCGGCGGTTATGCCATGCTGGCGGCGCATGAAGGGGAAGGTTACGCCCATTGGCTCAACCAACAGGGTATCGCGGCCTTTGTCTTAAAATATCGCCTCGGCTCCTCCGGTTACCGGCATCCCCGAATGCTCGAAGACGCGGCGCGGGCCATGCGCATGGTGCGGTTTCACGCTGGGGAATGGAAATTAGACACCGACCGCATCGGCATCATCGGCTCGTCCGCAGGGGGCCATCTGGCGTCCACCTTGTTGACACATTACGATGCCGGCCAGCCCGACGCCGCTGACCCAATTGACCGCCTGAGTTGCAGACCCAACCTTGGTGTGCTTTGTTATGCCGTGATTACGATGGGTGACGCGACACATCACGGCTCCAGGGATAATTTGCTGGGGCCGAACCCTTCGCCTGAACTCATTCACGAGCTGTCCAACGAACTTCACGTCACCAAGGACACCCCGCCTTGCTTTCTCTTTCATACCTACGACGACGCGGCTGTGCCTGTGGAAAATTGCCTGGATTTCGCAGCGGCGCTGCGCCGGGCCGGAGTGCCCTTTGAACTGCATATCTATCAGCATGGAGCGCACGGTATGGGTTTAGGCACGAATTCTGCTAAGAAAACCCATATGCATGAGTGGACGCAAGAATGCCAACGCTGGCTCCGAGAGCAGGGCTTTGGCAAGAAAACACCGTCAGAAACTTAAACATGAACAAACATATATGAAACCGACCCTCATCCTGACATTGTTGGCAGCAGGATTGGCTTCCTGCACCACTGACCGCCCTTATGAACCGCGGAACCAGCACGAAACGATCGAATTTCAGAACGATCACACCGACGTCTATCCTGACGACATCCGCAAAGACATCGACCACTATGACCACCTGACCGTGGCCTGGGCCGGCATTATCGTCAGCAATAATGTCATCGGGGATGATATGTCTTCCGATCCGAAGGGCAAATATCGCTATGACACCGTTTTCAAGCATCGCTATTTCGATTGGGAACAGGATGAGCATAGCGACGGAATTCACCTGCTGATTTCACCTCGCGGCGAAGGCAGTTTCCGCATGCGCTGGAAGGCACACCGCAACGACCCGGACGCCAGCGAAGATGAAGCCATGAAATACGCGACCCCCGGCAAACTGGCTATCGTTTACGGCACGCCGGAATCGATTGATGCCGACGGGACGATTGTTTTGCGCTATCACTACATTCGCATTATCGGCAAAGGGCATTATACGGACAACGAATTGGACTACGGGCGCCTCGGTCAGCAGCCCTTCCGCCCAGTCGATGCTGTTCCGACTCCCGACGCGACGCCGCCGTCTCATTGACACAGGGCGAGGGCGCCACTAGGCTTTGAACGCATGTCGAGGTTGCCGTTTGAGGCTTTTTTGGCGCTCCGTTATTTAAGACCGCGCAGGACTTTTGTCTCGGTCATCACCGTCATTTCCATCATCGGCGTTCTGCTTGGAGTGGCGGTGCTGATTATTGTCATCGCCGTGATGAGCGGTTTTGACCAGCAATGGCGTGATACCATCATGGGCTTCAATGCTCACTTGAAGGTTTATCCGGTTGCGCGGGCCCAGGCGCTCACGAATTACCAAAACATCATGCGGATCGTTGCGGCCAATCCCGCCGTGACTGGAGTCTCTCCTTTCGTCCGCACCAGGGTCCTGGTCAAAACCGAACCGGACAACGGCGAGCCCATGATAGACGCGCCGGGATTGGTCGGGGTGGACGCTGGCACTGTCGGCAATGTCAGTGTGCTGCGGAATAGCATCATAGCCGGGTCTTTCGATTTCACCGACAACGGATTGCTGGTTGGCCGGGACTTTGCCAGCAATATGGGGCTGGATGTCAGCAATCGGATCGCAATTTATTCACCCGCCAGCGTGCAGAAAATGCAGGCCGGCATCGGCAAGACGAATGCCGAAGTCGTCCTGCCGGAAGACTTCACCATCCGGGGCATTTTCGATCTGGGCTTTCCCGACTATAACAGTCAAGTCATCATTTGCTCGCTGGAGGACGCTCGCAATTTCCTTAAAATGCCGGACGACACTGCCCAAGCCTTGCAAGTGAAGTTGACCGATCCGTTCCTGGCGGAAAAGGTCAAAGGGGAATTGGAAAAAGTGCTGCCGAACGACCTCGCCGTCTATACTTGGAACGAGGAAAGCCGCGATATTTTCAGCGCATTGGCCGTCGAAAAAAACACGATGTTCTACGTGCTTTTTTTTATCATGATTGTGGCCGCGTTCGGCATCGTGAATTGCCAGATCACCTTCGTTGTCCAGAAGACGCGCGAAATCGGCATCCTCAAAGCTCTTGGCGCGAGCGGCCGGCAGATTCTATGGGTGTTCCTGAGCCAGAGCCTGGTCGTCGCCGTGTTGGGCGTTGGATTGGGTTTCGGCACCGGAATGCTCGCCCTGGCGTATCGGAACCAATTTCTTGCTTTCATGCGCAAGGTCACACACGCGGACCTGCTGCCCTCGTCAGTTTATCATGTTTATGATTTGCCGGCCTCGATTCAAGCGCGAGACGTGGCGTTTATTTGCGGCACGGCTTTTGTGACTTGTGTCCTGGCAGGATTGTTCCCAGCCTGGAAGGCCAGCCGTCTGCAACCGGTGGAGGCCCTGCGCCATGAGTGATGCTGCCTCCCCTTCGTCCTCCCCTGCCCCACTCGTCACTGCGCGCGGCTTGCACAAAAGCTATCCCGTCGGCAAGCGCAAGCTCGAAGTCCTGCGCGGCATCGACATGACGGTCAGCCGCGGCGAATTCCTGGCGCTGCGTGGAGCGTCCGGCGCAGGCAAAAGCACGCTCCTGCATTTGTTGGGCGGGCTGGACCTGCCGAACGCCGGCGAAATTAGATTTGACGGAACGGACTTGCGTTCCCTCTCGGCCCGCGCTTTGGCGCAATGGCGCAATCACCGTGTCGGCTTCATTTTCCAGGCCTATCATTTGCTGCCGGAACTGAGCGCGCTGGAAAACGTCGCCCTGCCCGCCCGCATGGCCCGCGTCGCTCCGACTGAGGCCGCCCGGCGCGCCACGGCCTTGCTTGAACGCGTCGGCTTGAGCCAGCGTCTGGAACATCGCCCTTATGAATTATCCGGCGGCGAGCAGCAGCGCGTGGCCATCGCCCGGGCCTTGGTCAATGAGCCGGATTTGATTCTAGCCGACGAACCCACCGGCAATCTCGATTCGCACACCGGCGGAGAAATCATTCAATTGCTGGAGGCCCTCCGCGCCGAGCGCCAAGCCACCTTCATCATGGCCACGCACGACGCCAACATCGCCACCCGCGCCCAACGAGTCATTGAACTAGCTGACGGCCAACTGGCTGCGTGACAAGCAGCTTCGCACAATTTATGCGGACAACTTTGCGGAATATGTTAATCTATCTCGGATGAAGACCCTTGAAGTGACAAAAAGCACAAGCTTGAAAGACTTGGTAACACTGGCCAAAGAAGAACGTGAAGTGGTGCTCACCCAGGACAACCAACCGGTCGCCAAGGTCTTGCCAATTCCTTCGCCTCAAGAACCTTCACATGGGATGCCGGGGCCTCGCATATTGGGCCTTCATCGCGGAGAGTGGACGGTCGGTGACGATTTTGACCAATCGCTGCCGAATGAGTTCTGGCTCGGGGAAAAATGAAATTGCTGCTGGATACCCACGTTTTTATTTGGGCAGATGGCGAGCCTGAGAAGCTATCGCCAGCGGCGAAAGCAGCCTGTGAAAACGCTGCTAATGAGCTAATCTTGAGCGTCGCCAGTGTCTGGGAAATGCAACTTAAAATGACGCTGGGAAAATTGACTCTTCGCGGGCCGTTGCGTCGTGTGATTGAAGACTGGTTGCAGAAGAACATGATCCAAATTTTGCCGGTTTCTCTGGAACACGTCTTCAACCTGGAAAGGCTCGCGGTCCACCACAAAGATCCGTTCGACCGTTTGTTGATCGCGCAAGCTACGTCGGAGGGCTTGACCATAGTAACCCATGACCGCGCCTTTGCCGCGTATAACACTTCAATCATCTGGTGATATGGAAACGGATTGGGAAGCGCGGTATCAAACGAACGATATGCCTTGGGAAAAAGGCGAGCCATCGCCTAGTTTGGTGGATTTTCTGGCCGCGCATCCGCAATTGCCGCGAGACAAGGTGCTCGTGCCCGGATGCGGGACGGGCCACGACGTTCGCGCCTGGGCGGCCGCTGGCTTTGCGGTCACAGGATGCGACATCGCATCCAGCGCGATTCGGCTGGCACAGGAAAAGACCGTGGCCGCGGGATTGTCCGCCCAATTCATTCTGGGCGATTTTTTGACGGACGCGGCTCCGGGACCCTATGACTGGATATTCGAGCACACGCTTTTTTGCGCCATCGATCCGCCCCGGCGTGACGATTACGTGCGCGCCGTCATTCGCCGGCTTAAGCCAGGCGGCAGCTATCTGGCTGTCAATTATTTGATTCCCGACAAGGACGGCCCGCCGTTCGGCACGACGCGCCAGGAGCAGATGGATCGGTTCAGCCCGCATTTCGATCTGCAAGCCGAATGGGTCCCGCGCTCCTACCCCAACCGCACCGGATTGGAATTGATGCTGTGGTGGAAGAAAAAGTAACTTTGCATGAATTGAAGATACGCGTAGAATCCGAATATGAAACTCACTCCCGAAGAATTAGGCGATTTGGCAAAGCGCATGGTAGAAGAGAACGACCCGATTGAAGCCGACCGATTGCGGGAAGAAATTGTGCGAGGTTTTTACGGTAGAATTGAAAGTGACGACGTTATCGAATTTTCCTGAGTTTGTGATTTTCAAATTTATCTTTCTGAATTTCAGGTTTTCTTCTTCCTAAGCCCGCTCCACAAAAGCCTTCAACCCTTCGGCCACGCCATGCCCGTGCGTCAATTCGCTCACGTGCCCGTTCTGCTGGCGCACGGTTGCTTTGACAATGTCGATGGCATTGCTCGGAGCGGCGAGCCAATGCGCATACTGCCGCGACAACATCGGCAAGTCATTGAGGTGGTCGCCGGCAGCGAAGGTCTCGGCGGGTGTGATGCGCAATTGGCCCGCAATCTCCGCCAGCGCCGTCCCTTTATTGTAGGCTTCGTGGCAAAAGCGCGAATAAATATCGTTGCGCATGACGTTCAAGTTCGGCACTTCGCGGCAGTAGTCCATCAAATAATTGTGAATGACGTCAGCGTCCTCTCTTCTTTCGGCAATCAGGCAAAACGGCGAGTAGGAGTCCTCGTAAATGGTGGCGGCGAACCTGGCCTCGACCCATTGGCGCAGGCGCGGCACGTCTTCGCGCACGCGCACGAACAATTCCGCGTGGGCCTTGTGACAAGCGCGGTTCCATGCCTGGTCCTCGATGTATTCGGACTCGTGATGGTGGTAGATTTCGCGCTCTACAATGACCAGGAAATCCGGCTTGATCGAAAGGCGGGCGCGGCCCAGCGTTTCCAGCAAACTGGAAAGGTCGCGCCCGGTGTTGATGACCCACTTGGCCCCACCGGCCTGCAATTGGCCAATGAGATTTTGCAAGGCCGGCGGCACCGGCGGATTCTCAAACTCCGCCAACAGCGTGCCGTCGAAATCAGTCGAAATAAGTTTTATGGGCATCGGTATCCGTTTCTAATCGCGTAAGAATTGAGCCATCTTCCAGGCAATGACAATACTTGGCTCTATTCTGGTTCGGCGCTGCCTTCGAGGACCAAACCCTTGGTTGACGGGAAGCCTTGGTAGAAGAGAGCCAGGGCGTCGCGCAAATGTTTGGCATAACGGAAATGCGCGCCCAAACCGGTGCGCAATTCAGCCTCGTAAATGAATTTGTCCGCGGTGGTCAGGTGCTCGAAGGGGAACTCTGTGCCCAACAGCGTCCAGTAAATGTAGGCGGGATTGGCTTCGCGCAGGAGCCGCAATGCGTTCTCATTGGCGCGCTTGCCGATCGCCGCCAACGATTGCATGGCCGCCCGATGCTTCTCGTTCGCCGTTGGAATCTGGTCGGCGGCGAAGTAAAATCCCCTCGGAATTTGCGGACAATATTTGCTGCCGGTGCGGTGCCGGTTCAAATCCCGAATTTCCGCAAAGCCAATGGCGGACCACCCGAACCGCACGCTCGTTCGCTGCAAGCTGGCCCCGATCGGCGCATAACGATTGGTGTGATAGGCAAGGTCGCGGGCCAGGTCCTTCTCCGAGATTCCGTCCGGCGGCATGACGGTCAAGGACGGAATGGCACTGCCGTCTTGGTTCGATTTGGCAGAGGCCGAAGTCTGCGCCAGACTGACTAATTTCTGAAATTCGGCGGCAATGGCTTGCTGCACGGATTCGACGCATCGGGCGTGTTTGAGCATGCGCGGGGCGGGAATTTCCAATTCGCCCCGGACCAGCTCGCCCAGGCGCCGCGCTTCCGGCAGCGTCTGCGAGAGAAGGAACTGGCAAAGGTTGACCCACCCGCGCGCGGACATGATCAACATGACGTTGGTCGCGGCGGCCACCGGCAGAAAATAGCGGGCGCGATCAAAAGCGTAATTGCGCTTCATGCGCGCGACTTTCTTGCGCCCGGCATCCGAGGCGTCCTCAATCAACGATGGCGGAATACCCATCAGGACCGGATTCGCCGCGGCCAGCTCCTCCCAAATTTCCATGGAAATTTGATAGGCGCGAAAACATTCCTCCATCAATCCGCGCCATTCGGGGACTTCCTGAATTCCCAGCACGTCGGGCGCGATCAAGCCGTCCAGGGAAATTTTTATATAGCGCGTGGAAGATTCCTGGCCGCCGGCAGTCGGGCAGAGCGTCCAGATGTAATACGCCAGCCACATGGAAACGCCGTCAATAAACATGGCCACCGGCACCATGTCGGCAATGGACTGATGGCCGTAATCAACCATCCGAAAAATCGAATCGACGGATTTTTCAAGGTTCTGCGGATCGATTTTTGAAAGAATGGACTGCAAACCTTCGTTGTTCCTGGAATAACGAGCGCCGCTGGCGGCCAGCAGTTCGGGCGTTAACACCGGACGCTTCGCCTTTTCGGAGGCGGCGCTGGGACAGATGGCCACTTGGGTCACGTTCATGTTTTTTGCGGAGCCGCAGGTTTGTCGTTGTTCAATTTGATCATTCCATTATTACGCGCGATGTCATCCAGGACGACGGTAATCAGCCGTTGCAAATCCGCGCGGTTACGATTGACGTACCAAGCAAAGGCCGGAACGGTCAAGAGAAGAAACCAAATCTCCCAAAGTGCGTGCCAGACAAATCCGATCACGACCAGTTCAAAACCGAGCATGGAGCAGAGCGCCACTTTTGCGAAGAGGGACCAACCGGCGCGCAAGCGGCACCGCACCATTTGTTTGTTCTGCGCGTGCGGCTCGACCACCGTCGTCAATTGCAGATACGACCAGCGGCTGCCCAGAATTTCGACATCGAAATCATTCCAGCCGGTATCCGGTTTGGTTTCCCAACCTTCACGATCCAATCGTTCCAGAACGCGACGAACGAATTCGAGACGATCCATGGACGTCTCGGCCCAATAATCAACATGGTCCAGCGCCTCCGGACGATCCTTGCGCGAAAGCGACTGAAGACTTTCCACCGCTTTTTCGGGAGTCGGCCCAAAGTTGAGCCGGCCTTGATATCGCGCCCAGCCGCGAACAATGGGTTGGAGAAAGAAGAGCAAGACAATCATCGGCCGCGACCAAAATCGACGCTTGTTACGCGGCAACACTGCCTGCGCGCCTGCCGCCACGCATAGCCCCAGGGACAACGCCAAGCTGGCCAAGGCCAAGGGAAGAATCCACCGGAACGGGACCGAAAGCGCCAGCAAAGGCAAATTCACCAGGACGTGATACTCCAGACTGGTGCAGAGCATCAGCGCAACAGCGGGTTCGGAACGATAGACACTTTGAAAGAACCCGGTGCCGAAAAGGCCGTGATAGATCATCGGCTTGCGAATCGTCAAACCTAGCTTTGAGGTGGTGTAGATGCGCCCCTGCCAAACGCTGCCGCCAAAGGAATTGAAATACTCCGGATGCCGCCGAACAAGCATCGCTTCGGCCTCGCCGTAGCCGCTTTGTTGCAGCAAATAGGCCCGGACGTTTGAGCGCCGGTAATGCCAGACGAAGGACGGCGGGCTGAAGCCGATGCGGTAACGCCGCTCCTGCAATCGCCAGCAAATATCCACGTCGTCGCCGGCGCGGTGAAAAATAGGATCAAAGCCGCCGATCTCGACCAAGGCCCATTTGTAGAAAGCCATGTTGCAGCCCGGAACGTGCTCAGCCTGCCGGTCTGTCAGCATCACGTGCGCAGGGCCGCCCGGAGAAGCCATCACTGCCGCCGCCACCGCCGAATCATCGGGCGGCAGAAAATTGTGGCCGCCCACGCCGACAAAGGCGCCTTTCAAAAGATCGCCGACCAGATAATACAACCAATCTTCGTCCGCGCGGCAATCGGCGTCCGTAAACGCCATCACTTCGCCATCATTGGCAAAAAGGCCCGCGTTGCGCGCGACCGAAAGACCCTGATGCGACTGGCGCAGCGTGCGAAAATTTTTGTAGAGCGAAGCCACTTGCGGCGTAATATCCGTCGAGCCGTCATCGACCACGATGACCTCGTACGCGGGATAATTGAGCCGGCTGAGCGAATCCAGACACGGTTGCAAAGTGCGCCCGCCATTGTAACAGGCGACGATGACCGAGACCTTGGGATAACGCGGCAACGGAAAATAAGGCGCCTCGCGGAATTTCCGGTGTACGACTTCAAAGGAGGGCTTGAGCTTGCGCTTGCATGTGGTCAAACCGAAATTCCAATCAGGCACGTCGCGACCGTCCTTGTGCCACTCATCTGTAAAACTGAAAAGGACAACGCCGGCCAATCCGGCGCGAAAGGCGCACTCAATTTGCCAGTCCAGCATCTGGCCCTGCTCTTCTTCGCCCTCGCGCAAACTATCAATCCCGATTTCCCCCAACATCAGCGGCTTGGAGTCGGCCAGCATTTGCAGGCGCGCCAGATAATTCTCAAAAGGTCGCTGTTGATGCAGATAAACATTGAAGCACAGGAAATCAAAGTTTTGCGGGTTCAGAAACTCGGTCGGGGGATAATTGCCGAACGTGCAAAGACATTCTGGATCGACGCTTTTGGCCACTTCCACCAATTCGTCCAAAAACGCTGCCACAGCGGCCGCCCCGCTCCAGCGAACGATGTCCGGCGGCAATTCATTCACAACGCTATAAGCAAAAACGGCGGGATGGCGGGCGCAACTTTGGACGGCGGCCCGGACCGCATTGCACGCCTGCTCCTGGGTCTTGTGTGAATCCAGAAAGCACACATGCTTGCTCCATGGGATGTCGATGAGCAGCTTGAGGCCGTATTGGTCGGCCAGATCGAGAAGCCAGCGCGGCGGAACGTGGTAAACGCGCAACAAATTTGCGCCCAGACGCCGCGCCAGGTCGAAGTCCCGCTCCGTTTCCGGACGTTCCAGGAACGGTTCCCCGCCTGCGCCGGGCCGGAATGGCCCGTAGGTGACGCCTTTGGGATAAAACTTGGTCGCGCCCAATCGGAAAAACTTCCCGCTCACCGTCAGGCGAGGCTGGGCAGCAGGCGTCGATGGCGTCATGTTCTTTTGACGAGGCAGAGTGTGTTCCACTTCATGCGATTCGTCAAATCTCAACCGGCACAATCCCACGACCAACGCTTCTGAAGTAATTGCAACCCATTCTGCATCCTGCGCTATTGGCCGGAATGATTCAGTTGAACAGAGGGAAGGCGACCGTCCCGGTCGCACCAGTCGGACCGTCAGGAATAGGTGTTAAAAACGAGGCGGTCCGTTTTGGCGTAAGAGGAACGGACGCGGCGCAAATTGAATAAAGCCTGTTCCAGCAGCCTTTTCTTTTCCTGGGCTCGATGTTTGCGCACAGCCAAAAGTTCGCCATTCTGCGTTTCCAAAGCCAGCAGTTCCGCGATTTGGGTCCCGAAAGGATTGGCCTCCGCTTCGTCCGGGTTTTCGATCCGCCATTGCTCAAGGGCTTCTCCAAGAGGGGCTCTCAGTTCGGCCTTAGCAGCCTGGACTTTTCGCAAGGCGGCCCAATCGCCGGCTCGGATGGCTTGGGATTCGCCATGAGTCATCTCCAGCCATTGCTTCAAGATGGCGGCAATGTGCCGGCGAGAATCCATGATCAGGCGGCGGCCATTTCCAGAGATTGGCCGATGGATTGGGTTTCACCGCCGTTGCGGAGCATTTCGGCCCAACTATCGCGCAAGACACGCAGCCGCGAGATAGTCTCCTCGATGGGCTCCTTTTGCTTGGTGCGATTGGCAATGGTCAAACGGCGGTAAAGGTAATTGTAGAGGCCGCGGAAATTGGTAGAGACTTCGCCGCCGGCTTCCATGTTCAGGTTGGCGTTCATTTCGTGAACGATCGCCTGGGCGCGAAGAATATTATTGTTGATGGTCTGATTGAACATCAACGGGTCGTCATAAGCGAAACCGGTCAGGGCTTTTTCCAGGAAGCGGATGGCGCCATCGTAAAGCATGAGCACAAGCTGGCCCGGAGAGGCCGTTTGGGTCGCGACTTTACGATAGGATTCCCAAGGTTGGTTGCGGGAAGTCATAGGCGGTGCAAGGAAACGGACGTTAGCTGTTATCGGATATGAATGCGCTGGCCAGTTGCCTCGACACCGCCGAAAGGGTCTCGGCGGACGGATAATTGGGGTCTGCGATCAGGGCCTTGGCACGCTCCACCATGTCCGGTCGGCTAGCGGGTGCATTTGCCAGAGATTGTTCCAGGGCAGAAGAATTGGACAACGAAACTCGATCTGAAAGCATGGGAGATTCGGGCGCGGGACGTCGCAGCGGTGTCGCGGCTCCGTTTACGCCGGTTGAGCTCAGATTTGTATTGATTTCCATAGCGTCAGCGGTCTTTTCCAGCACTCTAAAGTACTACTACTAAGTCCTATACATCTTATCGGCCTGTATGGCAAAAACTTTAGGCACCAAGTGACCTTATTGCCTCTGCGGCAAGGTCGCTAAAAGGGCACTAAGAGTGTATTGGCCGAAGCGGCTGGGGGAACTTAAAATGGCATTCGGGTCGGGCAGCGGCGATTGGGTGACGATATGGTTGTATTCGTACGCCCGGGCGGCGTTGGCCACGCCATCGTCGCCAGCGTCGAAGACTTCGTCCGCGGCCCAGAAAATCTGGTGTTCCTTGTTGATGACGAGCGTCAGTTTCCAGCCCACGGCCACCGGCTGATAAGGCTGGTAACGGGTCAATTGATCAAACAAAACGCACTGACACCCTGTTTCTTCCTGAATCCGATCAAAGAAATCGCGCGGTAACTGCTCATCGGCCCGCCAGACGCGCTGACCGGTCCAGTTCTGCAATTGCTCGGGAGTGACGGGAATCAGTTCAAAGCGTTTGGACTTTGCCAGTTCAGCGTGCAGCAGCGGTTGCAATGAAGCGACCCCCGCCTGGAAGGCTTCCGTCGGCTGAAGGGTGGTCATGGGCAAAACCGCCACACGTTTGACCTCCGGGTCCAAAGCGAAATCCTTGCGATAGATGTTGCTGGGCTTGTAGCGCACCTCCGCGGGAAAATGGACATGTTGGATATGTGGGGTGTCGCAACCAGCAAGCAGCAACGCGACACTCACGCCCGGCAGAAGCCGAAACAGCGCGCGCCCACATCCTGTCGTAAAATAGGAGAACTCTCTCATTAGTTCTTAGAGAGAGTATCGGCAGTGCCCCGAGGGGACTTAAGTCCGAAGTGTGAGGCCCCCCGATGAGACGCCCTGAATTAGGGCCAATCTCCCCTCAGATCCCTCAGATAGACAAGGCTTTGCGGGACTTGCTCCTCCGAATGCGGAGATTCATCCTCAATGAAATACCATTGCACACCGACCTTGTGGGCCGCGCGCAGAATGGCCGGCAAATCAAGCAGGCCGGTTCCCAGCGTCGCGTCATTGTTGACGTCCGATGACCCGGTCAACAGCCCTGTCGGGGTGCCTTTTCGCATGTCCTTAAGGTGCATCAATCGCCAGCGATGGTGATACTTCTCCAGCAATTTCACTGGATCCTGGCCGGCGTGGGCGATCCAAAAGATGTCCATTTCAAATTTCACATTTTTGGGATTAGTCTCGCGGACCAAAAGATCAAAGAGCGTGCCGTCTCCGTAGGGTTGAAATTCATAACCGTGCGTGTGATAAAAGAAATGCATGTGATGCTGGGCCGCCAATTCCCCGGCGTGATTGAAAACTTCGATGGCGTGGCGGCAGGTCGCTTCATCGAAAGGCCCTGTGTGCGGAATCCAGGCGCAGCCCACTTCGACCAATCCCAAATCCCGGGCCTGGCTCAAAACTGCTTCCGGGTCCTTGGCGTATTCGTCAAAGCTAAAATGGCCGCTGACAGCCTCCAAGTCATATTGATTCAACAGGCCTTTAAACTTTTCTGGTGACATGCCGTAAGTCCCGGCCAATTCAACGTATTTGATGCCCCAGGAATGCACTAGAGCCAGGGTGCCCTTCGGGTCCTTGGCCATTTGGTCGCGGACGCTGTAAAGCTGAAGGCCGGCGACCGTTTTGAAAACGTGCGGATGAAACATGGCGCAACCAGCCAGGAGGCAGGCTCCCGCCAGCAAAGCGATAATCGTGGGCAGAGACTTTCTTGAAGCAGTGTCAAAACTATTTGGAGTTTTCATTGTCCTTCATCATGTTCACCCGCCCTTCCCATGTCCATATAATTTCGGGCAACGTGTTTGACACCGTTTTGGAGGCGATTACCTTATCAGCATTATACCCCATACAATTTTGAACCGATGAAGGTACGATAAAGCATGAAATTAAACTCCTTAAGAAATTACATTTCCGCAGCGGCTGTGACCGCCTTGTTGCCGCTTGGCCTCGCGTCCAGCCGTGCCGCCTCAGGTCCTTCTGTTTTGGACGCCAATGGTCCGGCGCTTCAACAAGGGCAATTCCAGCCGGTATCCTGGGAAGAGGCCAAGAAACACAAATTACGCCATGCCTATTGGCTGCTGTCCCAGTCTGATCGGGATTACCGAGGCCATAAAACCAAGGCTATGGAGGAAATCAAAAAGGCTGGCGAGATTATCGGCATGGATCTCCACGGAGAGGGTTGGGGCGGCGAGCACCAAGCTTGGTCGGACGAGCGGCTCCATGAAGCCAAACACCTGGTCGAAGATGTAGCCGAAAAGACCGGTGGCGGGCGGGAACACGAACATCTCCGCCTGGCCATTCGCGAACTCGATAAGTCTTTGGAAGTCCATTAAGCCTTTTCAGGCTTTGGCTTGGACGGTGCCGGTGCCGATTCAGCCGCCTTCGGTTTGGCTGTGTCGGCCGGTTTGCTTTCTTTTTTTGCGGCCTCGGACGAACTGCTGCTGGCGGTGGGAGCGACATCCTTTTTGGCCGCTGCCTTGTAACCTTCGCTGCGGTAGTCCGTAATGTAAAATCCGCTTCCTTTGAAGATCAGGCCACCGCCCCCGCTGACAACATGTTTGACTTTGCCTTTGCCCCAAGGCTTCCTCGGACAAAGCTCTTTGGGACAGACCGTTAAAGCCTTGGCGCTGATCGGTTGCCTTAGATCAAAGTGATGCTTGCACTTTTCGCAAGCGTATTCGTATGTCGGCATAAAAAATCTTGGGAATATAACATAAGCGGAGAGATTTCAAGTCGCGAATGCCTCAACCGCCAATGCAGCTCATGGTCCGGGCAGGCTGGACGAATTCCGCCTCGCCAATGTGGTGCCGGGCCTCCTTCTGCCAAACGACTTCGCGCAGAAAATCTCGAATGGCCTCGTCCGTTGCACCCGAGCGCAACCGTGTTTTCAGGTCGTGCTCCGTAACGCTGAACAGGCAGGTGCGAATTTTCCCATCGGCGGTCAAACGAATGCGATCGCAATGCCCGCAAAAAGGTTCGCTCACCGGGGCGATAATTCCAATCTCCGCGTTGCCCCCGGGCAATGACCAGCGTTGGGCCGTTTCGGCGGCATGGCGCGGCGTCAATGGTTCAAGCGGATAACGCGCTTGCAGCCGTCGCAGAATTTCCCGTCCGGGCACCACCAACTCCCGATGCCAGGCGCGGCCCGAATCGAGCGGCATGAACTCGATGAAGCGAAAGGTCAGGCCCTTCTCGATGGCAAAACCGGCCAGGCTCTCAATTTCGTGGTCGTTGATGCCACGGATCATCACGGCGTTGACCTTGACCGGATGCAAGCTCAATTCCTGCGCCAGATCGATGCTTTCCAGAACTGAAGCCAAGCCATCGCGCCCGGTGATTTTCTTGAAATTGGCCGTGTCCAGCGAATCAAGGCTGAAGCTGATACGGCGCAGCCCGGCGTCCCGGAGGGCCGCCGCTTTGCGCGGAAAATAAAATCCGTTCGTGGTCAGGGCCAAATCACGGATGCCGGGAATGCGCGCAATTTTCTCCACTAACTTTTCAATCTGCTGGCGCAACAGCGGTTCGCCTCCCGTCAATCGCACTTTCTCAATTCCCAAACCGGCCGCCAGACTCACCACGCGCTCGATTTCCTCGAAGCTCAGAATTTCCGCCTGGTGCGACCATTGGCGCGTGATGCGAGTCGCCGACGCCGGCGGCTGGCCGAAGCGGTTCTGGTAAAAATTGGCCGCTTCCTCCGTTTCAGGCAGGCAATAGAGGCAGCGGAAGTTGCAGCGGTCGGTCACGCTGACGCGCAAATCGCGAAGCACACGGCCATGAGAATCTACTAACTGTTCGGACTTCAAATCTTTACTTCTGCGGCCACCCGCATGCCCACCGGCTCATTTTGGCGGCGGATTGCCGGGAGAATTTGTTTGAATTTTCACGCCGCCGCTCTGTTCCAATTCAATATTCGCCCCACTGCTGGCGCCTTTGAAAGAACCGTACATCCCCTTGCGCATCGAATCGAGCTGGCGGGCAAGCACGGCTTCTGACTTCAATTTGCGCAACTGATGGCGGACTTCAGTAATATCGTTGAATCTGTTCTCCATTTCCGCCTTCTCCAATTGCAACATCATAAGTTCATTCAAAAGAACATCGCGGTTGCCTTCCGATTTGGCCAGCTTCTCTTGCGCGACCGCAATCCGGTCGTCCAGATTGGTGAGGGCGACATGCAGCGAGCCCTCTTCCTTGTCCATGGCTTCATTGCGGCTTTCCAACTCGGAAATCTTCTGGTCGCGTTCTCTCAGCACAACCACGTTGGAATCGGCCAGCGCCTTGCTTTCCGCCTTGGCTTCGGCCACCGCCTTCTCCAGGTCAGCCTCGGTGCTGCGGAGGTTGGCGTCAGCCAGCGCCATTTTGTTGGAAAAATCGGCCCGTGCCGCGGTGGTATTGGATTCCAACGTCTGGTTGACAACCTGCAATTCGTTCATTTCCTTCTTGACGCTGACCACGGTGTTGGACGCTGTAGCAAGACTCGCGACTGCGTCCCGGGCTTGATCGGAGGCTTCCTTATTAATCACGATTAAAGCAATCCCCAACCCGACAGCAACCAATAGCAGGACAAGAATCGGCCCTTTGTCTTTCATCGAGAATAGCAATGGCGCAAAACTCAAGATTTTGCAAGCCTGCATCTGTCGTATCGAGGGCGCTCAACGGCCCGAATTGATGGACGCTTCGCGGACGCGCTCGAGGATGACATCGGGAATATGGGCCTCGCTGCCAATGCTGGCCGTGTACCAGATTCTTTTGCCTTCACGTTCCGTCGGATTACGCCAGGTCGGCTGGCCTGCCTTTAGCCGTTCGCGCACCACTCGCTCTGGAAGGCCCAACATGACCGGGATGTCCTCAAAAGAGTGCAGGCCGTCACTTAAAAAAAAGGGCACCATGACGATATTTTTGGCGTTCGCCATGTGGCAACAATCGCCAATGCGCGGCTCTTCCTCCATGTAAACAGAATGGACTTCGGAGTAAATCTGGCGACTCCGAATCAATTCCACCTGGTGCTCAATAGCTTTGCGGGAATTCTCATTGTTGCCGGTGCCATGGCCCGCGATAAAGAGAGCAGTGTCGGACGGCTTGGGCGCGCGCGGAAATGGGAATTTTTCGACAATGTCCCGGGCGCGAGCCAGCAAAACTTCCGTCATGCTGGCGTGCGTGCCGATGGGGCAGCAATAATGCAACATTTGGTTGCCACGTTGTTGTATCCGGGGAAAACTCGTCTCGCCCGCGCGGCAAAAGCCCAGTTCGCGAGGAATGACTTCCTCGGTAAAATAGCCTTCGCTAATAAACAGTGGAACGATGAACACTCGTGGAGCGAATACGCCGCGCAAGACTTGCCAGACGTACGGCTCCTGTTTCCAGAATGCTTCCGTGACTTGCGCGAAGAGATTGCGCCGCCGCAATTCGTCGGCGTGCTGGCAAGCCGGCGTGGCCGAATCGGCATTGAGAGTCGAGCCGTGGCCGGCCAACACCAATGCGGCATCTGAAAAGTCGTCGCTCACAGCGCATGGATCAGGCAAACATAAAAAACCACTTGCGTATAGTGGCTGCTTCACTCTATATTACGCGTCCTTTTGAAATAAAGGACTAATATGCGACGTCCCAAAGGTATTAAGACCAGGAAAGCGGTAGCCACGCGGTTCAAAATAATCGCCGAAGGCCAGGTCTTGCGTACACCCGGCGGAAACGTCATTTATAGCAATCGAAGACTCCCAAGCGCCGCCGCAGCCTTGGCACAGCTTCAGTTGTCGATCCAACCGATACTTATCGCATTTTGCAGAATTTTCCCTTCAGCCACTAACCAGCCCGCCTCCTAAAACTATGCGTGTCACTAATTCACCTGCCTCCCGCAAACGCCGCATCCGCGTCATTAAAGCCGCCAAAGGCTTTCGGCTGAAGCGCTCCAAGTTGTACCGTTACGCCTCGGATGCGCTGGATCACGGCATGCAATACGCCTACCGCGACCGCAAAACCAAGAAGCGGAATTTTAGGGCGCTTTGGCAGGTGCGCATCAATGCGTCGGCGCGCGCTGCCGGCATCACTTACAGCCGGTTCATGGAGGGCCTTAAAGCGGCGAAGTGCGCTCTTAACCGCAAGATGCTGGCCGACCTGGCCGCGCGGGACGCCGCTGCTTTTGCAGAATTGGTGGAACTGGCGAAGAAGGCGCTCAAAACCAAAGCGCCAGCCCCGCAATAATATTGCGGACAAACTTGTCTGCCACTGTCCATATAACGCCTTGGACATCGAACCGCTCAAGCAAGCTGCGCTGGCAGAAATAAAGGCCGCGCCGGATTTGTCGGCGTTGGATCAGGCCAAAGGCGCTTGGGTCGGGCCGCATGGAAAAATCACTGCGCTGATGAAACAATTGGGCACTTTGCCCAAAGAGGAACGTCCCGCCGCTGGCAAGCAAGTTAATCAAGCAAAGACCGAATTGGAAGCGGCCATGTCCGAGCGCCGTTCCGAACTCGAACTCAAGGCCGCATTGCCAAAGGAGGCCACCGATTTCACTTTGCCGGGGCGACGCCGTCCCTTGGGCAAGCTCCATCCCCTTACCCAGGTGACTGAGGACATTGTGCGGAGCTTCCGCAAGATCGGTTTTGCCGTGGCTGACGGGCCTGAAGTCGAAGACGAATACCACTGCTTCGATGCCTTGAATACTCCCGCCGACCATCCTGCGCGCGATTTGCAGGACACGTTTTATTTGCAAACCAGCCAGCGCCAGTTGCTTCGCACGCACACTTCGTCGGTCCAAATTCGAGTGATGGAAAAGCAGCGCCCGCCAGTGCGCATCGTCGTGCCCGGGCGCGTTTATAGACGGGACAATCCCGACGCCACGCATAATCCGACATTTCATCAGATCGAGGGCCTGTATGTGGACCGCAAAGTAACGGTGGGAGATCTAAAAGGGACGGTGGAATTCGTTTTCAAAGAGTTGCTCGGTGATGATACGAAAATTCGCTTTCGGCCCCACTATTTTTCCTACACGGAACCCAGTTTTGAAATTGATTTCTCCAGCCCGCTGACACGCAAGATGGGCAAGGAATGGCTGGAAATTGCCGGCTGCGGCATGGTTCATCCCCAGGTCTTCGAGCAAGTCAAATATGATCCTGAAGAGTGGACCGGCTGGGCGTTTGGATTCGGCATTGAACGAGTCGCGATGATCCGTTACAACATCACCGACATCCGGTTGTTCTACGAAAACGACGTGCGGTTCCTGCGGCAGTTTTAATAACCTTCTTCACTTGCTGGACGCAATGTGTTCCAGCAAAGCTTCAAATTCCATCTTTTGCAATTGTTGGAGAAATGGCGTATCCTCCGGCGCGTTCGCGCGCGCCCGCTGGCACGCATCAATAAACGCGAACGGGTCCCATTCCTTTTTCGTGATGATTCGCGCCAACAACTGTTTGTGCGGTTCTGACGCGGCCAACGTTTCAGCGCGGTTCGCGATGGCATTGAAAGCGGCATGCCGGCCGACGCGATGGAACCAATATTTGGCGTTGCCGAAGTCCGGTTCTCTTCGGTGCATGATGCCGTGAATATAACTTCCGTCGGGCGTATGAACGTTTTGCGCAATTTCGTGCGCCTCGTCCAAGTGATCGTGCCACAAAAAAATCAGCGCTCGCAGCAGATCCTTCTTTTCCGCCGAGCAGACACCCTTTTCCAGCAGTGGAACCAGCGCGCGCTCCAGTTCCGGGATCGGCTTGCGGCTGGACCGTGTTTCCGGACCGAGCGAAGCAGGTTCTGCCGTCGCCAGGAATTCCTGAAATTCTGTTGTCTGTCCCTGGCTCATCCCGCCACCTGCTTCGTCATCGCCACACCCTCGCGGATAAGTTTGCGCACGGCGGGCTCGGTCTTCGCCTCGGCGTAAATGCGCAGGATTGGCTCGGTCCCTGAGCCTCGCAACATCAGCCAGGCGCCGTCCTTGGCAGAATACTTGACACCGTCGTAAGATTTGACCTCCGCCAAAGGCGAACCGGCCAGCTTTTGCGGCGGATGAGTCTTGCAAAACTCCATCAAGGCGGACCGTTTTTCCAATGGGAAATGCGTGTCCAGGCGAGCGTAGTGGTGAGGGCCGAATTGCTTTTCGAGGCGGCGCAATAATTGGTTGACAGACACCCGCTCGGTGGCGAGCAATTCCAAGAGCATCATGCCCGCGGCGATGCCGTCCCGTTCCGGCATTAATTCGGGGAAGCCGATGCCGCCACTTTCCTCAAAACCAAGCAGCACATTTCCTTTAAGCATCTCGGCGCAGATGTATTTGAAACCGACGCCTGTTTCCACAAGTTCGAATCCGTAATGGGCGCACATTTTATCCACCATGGAAGTCGTCGTCAGGGCCTTGATGACTCGGCCTGTGCCTCGCCGATTGACAATGAAATGGTGCAGCAAAAGACATATAATTTGGTGCGTCGTGAGCGGACGGCCTCTCCCATCCATGCCCCCTACCCGGTCGGCATCACCGTCCGTTACCAGACAGAAGTCGTGCGGATGCCGGCGCAGCCACGCAGAGCTGCGGACATAATTGGCCGCGATCGGTTCGGGATTGATGCCGCCGAAATTCGGATCGTGCGCACCGTCCAAGGTGGTGACGCGGCAGTTCGTGCCGCGGAGCAACTCATCGAAACAACCAGCGCCGACGCCAAAAAGCGCCTCATGGGCGAAACGCAATTTCGCCCGGGCAATCAGTTTGAAATTGACCAGCTTCTTGATGGCGTGGAAATGGGATGGCCGAAGATCCTCCAAGACAATTTTACCAGACCTGTTGTTGACCGATGGAACCGGGCTTTGGTCGAGGCGGTTCTCGATCTCCTGACAAAGGGACTGTTCCGCCGAACCTCCATAATGGGCCTTTATTTTGTAACCATTGAAAATCGGCGGATTATGGCTGGCGGTAATCATCACGCCACCGGCCGCTTTCCTTTCTTTGACAGCATACGAAACGGACGGAGTGGGAACCGGGCAATTGGAAAGGATGGCTTCAAATCCATTGGCGGCGAAGACTTCGGCGGCGCGACGCCCGAATTGATCGGAAAGAAATCGCCGGTCATACCCGATGATGACGGTTTTATCTGTGCCGGCGGGTTGATGCGCAGTCCAGGTATCGGCCGTAGCTTGGGAAACGCGTTCCAGGTTGCGAAAGGTGAAATCCTCGGCGATTACCGCTCGCCATCCGTCCGTGCCGAATTTAAGATTGACGCCTACCAAATGCCTTGAGCGTCGTTAATTGAAGAGGCGTAGTTAGTCTGCATTTTGAGCAGATTACGCCAAAACACAGACCCATCAACAAAGCCGACGTTGCCCCCAACGGCACCGACGCTGGCGCTGCTTCCGCCAGGCACATTGACGGTGAATGAACTGCCTTGCGAAGTGAACGCACCCATCGGCGTATGAGGTGCGACCTTCATGCTTGGTTTGAAAATCCCGCCGGTGCTCGCATTGGCAGGCACCCAATAATTTGCATCCGCAAACAACTCATTGGTGGAATTGGCCGGCCATTTCTGCTGCAGCACGGTATAATCCGGAGCTTTGTCGCTCGAGCTTACGTTTCCCAATTCCAAATAACTATAGCCGATTACGTAACCCACATTTTGGATATACGGCCGCACAGAATTGGGATTGGAACCAAAAACAATGTTCGGACAATAAAATATATTCGAACTCCCACCGGCATAATCCACCAGATTGGTAAAGACGCTATCGGAAAGGATGATGGAATGGTAGTAGCCCTTGTCATCGGCGCAACTGGGAAGGTAATTATCGCTGTCGTTGGCGTATTCCTGCACAACCATAATGAGCTGGCGAAGGTTACTGGCGCAAATGGCTCGGCGGGATTTTTCTTTCGCAGTGGACAGAGCAGGAAGCAGCAGGGCGGACAAAATGCCCGTCATCGTAATAACAATGAGGAGTTCCACCAGGGTCAGTCCGGCGGTTTTGCGCCCTATTTTCCTGTCGTTATAGGCAATGCCCATACGTGTCCGTTGTCGTGGATGCGTCTTTTGCATAAAATATGCCGGAATTGCCATTTTATGCAACAAAAATCTTTGTAAGGGGAACCCTAAATTGCAAAGGCGTTTGACACTGCCTCAACCGGGCTTAATTTTACTTCTGATGTGCGCCCGCTCACGCTCTTGCATCCGCCTCCGGGGGGTGCGGCAAAACAATCTTAAGAATTTCGATCTGGATATTCCTCTGCATCAATTGGTTGTGCTGGCTGGCTTGAGTGGATCGGGCAAAAGTTCCCTGGCTTTTGATACGCTTTTTGCCGAAGGCCAGCGGCGATACATAGAAACATTCTCGCCTTACGCCCGCCAGTTCCTGGATCGCATGGACAAACCGCAGGTTGAAACCATTGAAGGCATCCCGCCGGCCATCGCCATCGAGCAGCGTAATACCGTAAAAACGACCCGTTCAACGGTCGGCACGATGACCGAAATTACCGACTACACCAAGGCGTTCTGGGCCCGGATTGCTCAGCTCCATTGCCGGAAGTGCGGCCAAACCGTGCAAAAGGACGTTCCAGAGGCCATTTGGACAGCCATGCTTTCCCAACACGGGGATGGCGGAACCTTGATCACTTTCGATCTGCCGCTAAGCGAAAAGTTTTCCGTCGAGGAGTCCCTGGCCTTAATTTCCAGGCAAGGCTATCGTCGCCTGTTGGTTCAAGGGATTGTTGTATCGGTTGAGGACGCCGCCAGCCTCTTCCAAGACCCTGCCCCAAAGAGTCTGACCGTCATCCAGGACCGCGTCAAAATGATTCCCGCAAACCGGGCGCGCTTCGCGTTGGCTTGCGAACAGGCCTATCATTTCGGAAAAGGGAAACTGGCGGTTCGACTTATTCAGCCCGCCGCGAGAGAGACTGCCGCCTCGCCAGCGAGGTTCTCCAGCGGATGGCATTGCGCCCGATGCGATTTGGATTACAAGGAAGCCACTCCGGCCCTGTTCAGCTTCAATCATCCCATCGGGGCCTGTCCGGCTTGCCGTGGCTTTGGCCGAATCATCGCCATAAATTACGCCGCTGCCATTCCTGATTGGACGAAGACGCTGGCCCAGGGTGCGGTCAAACCCTGGCTGACCGAAACCGGCGCCGAGTCTCAAGATGATTTAATGAAATTCGCCCGGCTCCGCGGCGCGCCGACGAATGTCCCTTTTGGCCGCCTTTCCGAAAAATGGCGGAGTTGGGTCATCGACGGCGACGAGGGTTATGGCAAAGATGCCGGACATCAATGGCCCAAGGCCTGGTACGGCGTCAAAGGCTATTTCCGCTGGCTGGAATCCAAGGCCTACAAAATGCATGTGCGCGTTTTGCTGTCGCGTTATCGCATTTACAAAACGTGCCCGGATTGTCACGGAGCGCGGTTCCAACCGGAGACCTTGCTCTATCGCGCCGACGGATTGACGCTGGCGGATTTTTACCGTCTCACGGTCCGCCGGGCCCTTCAATTCATCGATTCGGTCGCCGCGCGGTGGAAGCGTTTCAAAACCTCGGACCCGGTCAGGCTGGCGCTGGAAGAGGTGCGCTCGCGATTGGCCTATTTGGAGGAAGCGGGATTGGGCTATTTGTCCCTGGATCGTCCGACGCGCTCGCTTTCCGGCGGCGAAGTGGAACGAGTCAATCTGACGGCGTGCCTTGGTTCGTGCCTAGTCAATACGTTATTTGTCCTGGATGAGCCTAGCGTCGGCCTGCACGCGCGCGATACGGCCCGCCTGGTGCGCTTGATGCGTCAATTGCGCGATGCCGGCAACACCGTGGTGGTCGTGGAGCATGAAGCCAGTGTTATGCGCGCGGCCGACCAAATCATTGAACTGGGACCGGGACATGGAGAATCCGGCGGCGAAGTTGTGTTTCAAGGGTCTTTTCCCGAAATTCTAAGCGCCCCGCGTTCCTTGACGGGCGCGTACCTCGCCGGACGCAAACAAATCGAAGTGCCGCCGCGACGTCCCATTGCTTCCGGGCCTAAAGACAAGCTGACACTTCGTCACGCCTCGCTTCATAATTTGAAGGATGTAACAGTGGAGATTCCATTGGGCCGTTTTGTTTGCGTGACCGGAGTTAGCGGTTCGGGCAAGAGCACACTCATCACGGAAGTCCTTGTGCCCGCACTTAAGGAGAAATTGCAGGATGCCGGCAGCCCACGTCCGGCCGCCGACGAAGAAGAGGATTCAGATGAATCAACAGCGGAAGAAAATAAGACCTCAAGAACTGAAGTTGAAGGTTGGGAAAAGCTGGGCCGGGTCATTGCAGTGGACCAATCGCCTTTGGGACGCACACCTCGGTCTAATCCGGCCGTTTACATCGGCGCCTTCGAGGACATACGAGCTTTTTTCGCCCAAGACGAAACGGCGCGCCAACGTGGATTAGGCCCCAGTGCTTTTAGCTTCAATTCCGCCCAAGGCCAGTGCGAGCGTTGCCGCGGAGCCGGCTTTGAAAAGATCGAAATGCAGTTTTTGAGCGACGTTTTCATTCGATGCCCCGACTGCAATGGCCGCCGGTATCGTTCGCACATTCTGGAAGTCACCGTGGCAGGTCGGACGAAAACAGGCCGCGCGCGAAACTGGAGCATCGCGGATGTGCTGGAAGCATCTGTGGATGAAGCCATTGATTTTTTTAGCGGATTTCCCTCTTCCCAGGCCGCCGCCCGGGCGGTTGAAAGTCTCAGGTTGCTGCAAGAGACTGGTTTGGGCTATTTGCGAGTGGGCCAGCCGCTCAACACCCTCTCCGGCGGCGAAAGCCAGCGCCTTAAGCTGGTCAGCCATTTGGCCCAAGCCAGGGAATCCAAGGCAGAGCCTGCTGGCAAGCCGACTCTGTTCGTTTTTGACGAACCGACGACCGGCTTGCATTTTGAGGATGTTCGAGTCCTGCTCAAAGTGTTCCAACGCCTTGTAGATAAGGGGTTTACTGTATTGGTAATCGAGCATAACCTGGATGTCATTCGTTCGGCCGATTGGTTGATCGATTTGGGGCCCGAAGCCGGTGAAGATGGCGGTCGCATTGTCGCCCAAGGGACGCCCGAACAAATATCCCGGATGCTTGAGAGTTACACTGGCCAGGCATTGGCGGGGAAATTGTAACATTGCGACAAAATGGCGCATTCTAAATCGCAGCGTAGCACCCCAAAGCGAAACTTGACTGAAATGTAAATTACTTATCGGTATGGACTTATGATCTATTCGATAAAAAAGTGCAAAATGTGACGGTCTTCCTTTGACAGAAACTTAGGATTATGTATTCTGTATCGGAGAGCGCGGTAATTCTATTTCTTAATTCGCTCGATGGAGCAACTGAAAAGCAAGAGACCGCGTGTCGATAGACGCGGTCAATAAAACCGCAGGCTTGAATGAACCTAAACGTTGGAAAGCTGTCCGACTAAGTGTATGCTGCAAAAGAGATTTTACCGGGGCAAAATTCGTAGAAGTGGCCCCAAACCCGCCCCGGCCAAAAAGGGTGGGTCCAAGGAGGCCCGTTTTACTCTCCAAACAAACGGCAAAGGTGCTTCCCATAAGAACGGTTCCAAGGGGGTCTTGCAACCGCCTCAGCCGGCTGCCCCGGCGGTAGCGGTGGCGCACCAGCCCGCCTCTCTGGATTCCCCGCTTATTGCCGAAAAAGTCAAGGAGTTGCTCCGCATCGCCCAAGATCAGGGCTACCTGACCTACGACGATATCAATGACGCCTTGCCTGATGATTTTGTCACGCCCGAAATCCTGGACTCCATTTATTCCAAGCTTCGCGGATTCGAAGTCGAGATTGTTGAAGCGCCGGACCTCGAACGGGCCAAACAGCAGCAGCAGCAACAACCGCCGCACGCCGAACAGGAGGAAGAGGAAGAAGGCCGGTTGGATATCCTGGACGACCCGGTGCAAATGTACCTGCGCCAAATGGGCAAGGTCCCCCTGCTCACTCGGGAGCAGGAAGTGCAAATTTGCAAACGCATCGAGGAAGGTGAAACGGAAGCGCGCCGCATCCTTTTTGGCTTTGGCTTTACCGGCAAAGAGCACATTGCCCTGGCGGAAAAACTTCTTTGTGATCCGCCGCGTGAACGGTTTGATCGCGTCATTGTAGATAAGAAAGTCGAGAGCCGCGCTTCTCACTTGAGCGTGTTGCGACGCTTGATCCGCCGCGCCCGCGAATTGGACCTGAAGCTGGACAAAGCTTACGAACTGGTTCGCCAGGCTCACGGCAAGCCCACCGCGAATCGTCTTCTGGCTAATTACCGGAAGCTGGACAAGGCCCTGCAATCGAACTTTCCCAAATTTTACTACAAGCCCAAAGTGGCTGAGGAAATCATGATCGTCTCGGACAACGTGGCCGATCAGATCAAGACCACCATGCGGTCCATCGAGGAATTGCAGCGTCGCCGCAAATCTGCTTCCGTCACCACGGAGATAGCGGCGGAGAAGCGCAAGCTCAGCGCCCTGGAAAAATTTGTCCGCATGCCGCGTGAGGAATTTCTCACGGCCCATGCCGCGATGAAGAAATCGGCGGGCCGGGCCGACGAAGCCAAGTGTGAAATGGCGGCGGCCAATTTGCGGCTGGTCATTTCCATCGCCAAGAAACACACCAATCGCGGCCTCTCTTTTCTGGACCTCATCCAGGAAGGAAACATGGGCCTGATGAAAGGTGTGGAGAAATTCGAATATCAGCGCGGATATAAATTTTCCACTTACGCGATCTGGTGGATTCGCCAGGCCATCACCCGCGCGGTAGCCGATCAGGCCCGCACTGTCCGCATCCCGGTCCACATGATCGAGGTCATCAATCGCCTCATGCGCGTGCAAAAGCGCCTCATGCAGGAATTGGGCCGCGAAGCGGAGCCGGAGGAAATTGCGGATGAATTGAACCTGCCGGTGGAACGGGTCCGGTCCATTCTCAAGATGGCCCAGCAATCCGTTTCGCTGCAAGCACCCGTCGGCGACGGCGATGATGCCAGCGTGGGTGATTTCATCGAGGACAAGAAGGCGGCGAATCCTTCCGACGTGACCAGCTACAGCCTGCTCAAGGACACCTTGAGCGACGTGCTGGCAACTCTGACGGAGCGCGAGCGCAAGATTGTCGAAATGCGGTTCGGGTTGGTGGACGGTTATGAGCGGACGCTGGAAGAAATCGGCCGCCAATACAACGTCACCCGCGAGCGCATCCGGCAGATTGAAGCCAAGGCCTTACGCAAAATGCGGCATCCGACGCGCCTGCGCCATCTGCAAGGCTTCCTCGAAAACGAGGAAACTATCTTTCAGTAACCGGTCTGGCCGCTAAAGTACTCATGCGTTGGGGAGCGCGGACGTCCTCGTCCGCCGCCTTCGGCGTCCCGCCGAAGGCATCAGACTATCGGTCGTTGATTTCCAGAGAGAGACACTCTCGATTCCTGACTCGATTTCATGGGATAAAGTCACGGCTCGACGGGCGTCTCGCCCTCCCAAGGAAATGGCATTTGCCAAGACTTTGTTAACTTCGTTTTCTTCTGTTAATTCTGTTCTTAGTATCGCCCTCACGGCTCAGGCGGCGGGTTCTTGCTGGGTGATGCAGTGGAAGGAGCCGAGGCCCCAGATCAGTTCCATGGAATCGAGGCCGATGACTTTGCGGTCGGGAAATTCGCGTTGCAGGATTTCCAGGGCGACGCGGTCATTTTTGTCGCGAAAGGTCGGGACGAGCACCATGCCGTTGGCGATGTAGAAATTAGCGTAGCTGGCCGGCAATCGCTGGCCTTGATATTCCACCGCGCCGGGCATGGGCAATTCGACAATTCGAAAATTTCGGCCTTTGGTGTCGCGCATGTGGCGCAACGTCTCCAGATTCTCGCGCAAGATGGGATAGTTCTCGTCGGACTGATCTTTCTCCACGACAGTGGCTACCGTCGTCGGATTGAGAAATCGCGTCAGGTCGTCAATGTGGCCGTCGGTGTCATCGCCGACAATCCCCTGCCCCAGCCACAAGACCTGACTGACGCCGAGATAATCGCAAAGATATTGCTCGATGCGCTCCTTGCTCAAAGATGGATTTCGATTGGGATTAAGCAAACACGAAGTCGTCGTCAAAACAGTGCCGCAACCGTTGACCTCGATGGAGCCGCCCTCGAGAATGATGCCCGGCGAGAACAGCGGCAGTTGGCGCAGGCGCGCGACGTGTTGCGGGATGGCGTCATCCAAATCGAACGGCGGATATTTTCCGCCCCAGGCGTTGTAATCCCAATCGACGATGGCCCGCTGGCGCTGGCCGTGGTCATCGCGCACCAGGAAAATCGGCCCATGGTCGCGGCACCACGGTTCGTAGGCGGGGAAGTGATGGAAGCGGACGCGGTCGAGCGGAGTCTTCTCCTTTTGCAAAAGGCCGCGCACCCAGTCCTCCATTTCAGCATTCCAAACGTTGATGTTCACATCCTCGACCTGGACGAGATGGCGAATCAGCTCCGCATAAACCGCCGGAACGCCCTCGTATTTGCCGGGAAAACTGATGCCGTCGGGCCGCGGCCATGTCAACCATGTGCCGGCGTGAGGTTCCCATTCGGCGGGCATACGAAAGCCGAGCGCTTTGGGCGTGGGCGTTGGTGCTGGCGTGGCGGAATCCATTGGCGACTCTTTAAGCATTGAACATTGAGCGCTGGCAAACTAATTCGCTTTTGGACAAGCTGTGCCGTTGAAAAAAATTTCGATGAGTTCGGCCGCCGCGTGTCGTTATGGACTGGCGGCGCTGGCTGGATTACTCCTGAGCGCGTCGTTTGCCCCGCTGAACATCGCGGGCGCGGCCTGGACCGGCCCGGGGCTGATGTTGTTTTGCTGCCTTGGACAATCGGGGCGCGGGACTTTCCGACTCGGCTTTGTGGCGGGGTTTGTGCATTTCCTAAGCTCGCTCTGCTGGCTGCTGTCGATTCCTTACGCCTGGCACGGAATTCCGCTTGCGCCGGGTTTAGGATGGCTCGCCTTGAGCGCCTACTGCGGGCTCTACTTCGGCTTGTGGGCCTGGTTTTGCTGGAAAATTTTCCCCGGCGTGACGCGAGACCCGCAGCTTTCCATTGTTTCCGCCGTGGACGAATTCCTTGCCGTTCCCTGGTGGAAACGGGTTGAATGGGCCATCCTCTGTGCCGTGGCCTGGACGGCGCTGGAAATGATGCGCGGCAGATTCCTAAGCGGCTTTCCGTGGAATTTTCTGGGCGCCTCGCAATACACCATGCTGCCGCTGATACAAATTGCCTCGGCCACCGGGGTCTATGGAGTTTCGTTTATGGTCGTCTGGTTTTCCGTGGCAATCGGCGGAACTATGCTGGTCCTGGCGCGCCAGCCATCGACGGCGGGGATTTGGGGCCAGGCCGCGCTGCCGCTTCTAACACTGAGCTGGATTGCCGCTTTTGGGATGTTTAAGACGATGAAGATTCCCGTTGCGGATCGGCAAATTACGGTGGCTTTGGTCCAGCCGAGCATACCGCAAACCTTGATTTGGGACACCAACGACAACGCGATTCGCTTTCAACAAGTGCTTGCGCTCTCGGAAAAGGCGCTGGCCACAAAGGCCGATCTCCTGCTCTGGCCCGAATCGGCAGTGCCTGATTTCAGCCCTGAAAACGAACAGGCCATCGGACGATTGCTGGCCAGCCATCCGGTGTATCTGATTTTTTCCGGTGATTCCGCGGAACTGGCGGCCAACGGCGAAACGAACTATTTCAACAGCAGCTTTCTGGCAAGTCCGGCGAGGGCAGTCGAGGGCGTTTACCACAAGCGACGCCTGGTGATTTTTGGAGAGTATGTTCCCCTGCTCCACTATTTGCCGTTTCTGAAATTGCTGACGCCGATCATTGGCGGATTCACGCCAGGCGAGCGCGCGGTGCAATTCACCCTGACCAATCTTCACGCCAAAACCTCGGTGCTCATTTGCTTTGAAGATATGTTCCCGGACGAAGGCCGCGACCACGTCGAATCAGACACCGATTTCCTGATTAACCTGACCAACGATGGCTGGTTCGGCAACGGCGCCGCGCAATGGCAACAGGCGGCGGGCGCGGTTTTTCGGGCAATCGAAAATGGCGTGCCCCTTCTTCGTTGCGCCAACAACGGCCTGACTTGCTGGATCGACGCCCAGGGGCGCATCAAGGAAATTGAGCATGAAGGCGGCACTGTCTATGGCCCCGGCTTTATCACGCCAAAAATTCCGTTGCGAGATCCCAGCGACCGAAGGCAAACCATTTACAACCTTTACGGCGACTGGTTTGGGTGGAGTTGCTGCGCGGTGAGCGGCGCGCTTCTGTTGTTAGCGTTGCGGAAAGGCGGAGTCGCCAAACACAATTCAATGGCAGTCTAATAGAGGCATATCGTTGTGTGGCTTCGTTTCCTTCGTTTTCTTTCGTTAATTTTGTCGCATCTTCTAGCCGAGCAAACGAAGCATTTTTGTCCCATGGGGTATGAGACAGAATTCTTCCGAGCGTTAATTTCGCCCCGTTTGCCGGATAATAAATATATGTCCGGCGCATATATTCCGGTAACCGTTTCCTGTCATTAATTCCGGTAACCGTTTCCTGTCATTAACACCCATGAAAAGACCGCCAGAAGAATTTTGTCTTACACCCTGTCAATTCTCCCATCCATCTTACCGATTGACAAGTTGGCGAGCAAGCCCGCGTCGTCGGGTGTCCGCCCAAATCCTGCTTGCTGTTTCGAGGCAAATGCTGTTCTAAGGAAGTGTGCAAGCGCTTGTTAAACGCAAGGGGGAACCCGGTCTTTGGCTGGAAGAGGTGCCGGAACCGCAGGTGGGAGTCAATGACGTGCTTATCCGCGTCCACAAGACCGGCATTTGCGGCACTGACCTTCACATTTACAATTGGGATGCCTGGGCCCAACGCACCATTCCCGTCCCCATGGTCATCGGACACGAATTTGTCGGTGAGGTCGTCCAGACCGGCAACAACGTCGCGGACTTCAAGCTGGGGGACATCGTCAGCGCCGAGGGGCATGTCGTTTGCGGTCGCTGCCGCAACTGCCTGGCGGGCAGGCGTCATCTCTGCGCAGACACCAAAGGCATCGGCGTTAATCGACCGGGCGCTTTTGCCGAATTGATTTCCGTGCCCATGACCAATGTCTGGTATCACCGCCCCGGCATTGATCCTGACGTGGCCGCTATTTTTGATCCCTTTGGCAACGCCGTCCATACCGCGCTGACGTTCAATGTCCTGGGCGAGGACGTATTGATAACCGGCGCGGGGCCGATTGGCATCATGGCCGCCGCAGTGGTCAAACATTCGGGCGCGCGCCACGTGGTCGTGACCGACGTGAACGAGTACCGCCTGGACCTGGCGGAACGAATGGGAGCGACCGTTGCGTTAAACGTATCCAAAGGCAGCTTGCGCGATGTCCAGCACAAGTTGGGAATGAAAGAAGGTTTTGACGTGGGCCTGGAAATGTCGGGCAACGCATCGGCTTTTCGCAACATGCTGGCCAACATGGCGCACGGCGGAAAAATCGCGATGCTGGGCATTCCGTCGGAGCCGATCGCCATTGATTGGAACACGGTTGTTTTCAACATGCTGACGATCAAAGGCATTTTCGGGCGTGAAATGTACGAAACATGGTATAAAATGACGGTGATGCTGGAGAGCGGGTTGGACATCAAGCCGGTCATTACGCACCGATTCCATTACACCGATTTCGAGAAGGGGTTCAGCGCGATGAAGTCTGGCCAATCGGGCAAGGTTGTTCTTGACTGGTCGCAATAGGAGTGACGAACAGGATTTTTTCAATCTGAATTTGACCCGCCGCTCCGGCTGGGTTTTACTTAATCACTTATGACTGACGCTACGCTGGCCAATCGACCTCGCCCTTCCGCCGCTCCGGGTTCATCGGCCGCGCTGTCAGGGGATGACGTTTCGGCCATTGATGAATTGCGGGTGAAATACCGGGAACTGCGGGCCGAATTGGCCAAGGTCATCATCGGGCAGGACATCGTCATTGAACGGTTGCTGATTTGCATTCTCGCGCGCGGCCACGGCCTGTTGATGGGCGTGCCCGGCCTGGCCAAGACAACCATCGTCAATTCCCTCGCCCAAGCGATGGCGCTTCAATTCAACCGCATCCAATTCACGCCGGATTTGATGCCGTCGGACATTACCGGCACGGATATTTTGCAGGAAACCGACCAGCCCGGCCGGCGCGCGTTTGTCTTCGTCAAAGGACCGCTTTTTGCCAACATCATTCTGGCGGATGAAATCAACCGCACCCCGCCGAAGACGCAGTCAGCTTTGCTGGAAGCGATGCAGGAACATCGCGTGACGGTGGCTGGCCGATTCTTCGCGCTGCCTGCGCCATTTTTCGTGTTGGCCACGCAAAACCCGATTGAGCAGGAGGGGACTTATCCACTGCCCGAGGCGCAACTGGACCGCTTCATGTTTTTCATTCATGTGGATTATCCCAGCCACGATGAGGAAGGCCGCATTGCGCGCGAAACGACCGGCGCAGCGCCAGCCACGTTGTCCAAACGCATTGACGGCGAGCAGATCATTGGCTTCCAGGAGGTCGTGCAACGAGTGCCGGTGCCCGACCATATTTACGACATGGCGGTGACGTTGGTGCGCCGCACGCGGCCGCGTTCAGAGCAAGCGCCGGACTGGATCAAAAAATGGGTGACCTGGGGGGCAGGCCCGCGCGCGGTGCAATATCTCATACGCGGCGCCAAGGCGCGGGCAGTTCTGCAAGGCAGCTATCTTGTGCGCAAAGAAGATTTGGAATCGGTCGCCGGCCCGGTCTTGACGCATCGCATTCTGACCAATTTCCAGGCGCAATCCGAAGGTGTGGACAGTTCCGATATCATCACGCGACTTTTGGCAGAGACGGGAGAAGGCCAACGTGGCTGAGAGCGGTGCATGGCTGGATTCGCAGGTGCTCAACCGTTTGATGCACCTGACCTTGATGGCACGCTCACCCATGGAAGGTTCTGTTTCCGGTTTGCATAAAAGTCCCCATCGCGGTTCCAGCGTCGAGTTTGCCGAATATCGCAATTACGTTCCCGGCGACGACATTCGCCGCCTGGATTGGCGGGTGTTTGCGCGCACTGACCGATTTTTTCTCAAGGAATACGAAGCCGAAACGAATCTTCGCTGTTACTTCGTGCTCGACGCCAGCGGCTCCATGAAATTCGGTCAATCCCCGGGCGGCAAAATCGCGTACGCCAAACGCCTGATTGCCACGCTGGCCTACATCACCGCGCATCAGGGCGACGCTTCCGGTTTGATTTGCGCCCACGCCAAGTCAGCGGTGGAAATTCCGCCCCGGCGCAATCCGGCGCATTTGAAAGTCCTCTTTGAAACCCTGGACAAAGTTGAGGCGAAGGGAGAAACAGGCCTCTTTTTCGCGCTGCACAATTTGGCGGAAAAAGTGCGGCGACGGGCGCTGATTGTGGTTGTCTCGGACTTTTTCTGTGACCTTGAGCCGTTGCTGAATTGTTTTCAACATTTGCGCTTCCAAAAACATGATCTGGCGATTTTCCATTTGCTGGATCGCGCGGAATTGGAATTTCAATTCGACCGCCCGGTGCGTTTCGTCGATTTGGAAAGTTCCATGAGCCTTGTGACCGAGCCTTCGACCATCCGAGACGAATACCTGCGGCAGTTCAACCTGTTCCTGGAACAATTGCGCGGCGGTTGCAATGAATTCGGGGTGGATTACCGGCAAGTCGTGACGGACCAGGACTACGAGAGGGTCCTGGCTGATTTTCTGATTGAACGCGCCCATTTGGCGGCAGCTCCTCCCTAGTTGGCAGCGCCCGTGCTGTCGTGAGCCGTTCATGACTTTTCTCCAACCATTTGTCTTGCTGGGATTGCCGCTGGTGCTGGTGCCCATCATCATCCATCTGCTCAATCGGCTGCGGCATCGGCCAAAACCCTGGGCCGCGATGCGCTTCCTCTTGTCGGCCACGCGCAGTTCGACCAGTCACGCCAAGTTGCGGCAATTCTTGATCCTGCTCTGCCGCGTTTTGGCGGTGGCCATGCTTATTATTTTCGTGGCGCGACCACTGGCAGGCGGCTGGCTCGGCTGGGCGCTTTCGCCCGCACCGGACGCGATCGTGCTTTTGCTGGACCGTTCGGCCAGCATGGAAACGCAGACTGGCGGAAGCACCAAGCGCGAGCAGGCGATCAAATTGCTGGCGCAAGCGGCCCGGCAATACGAAGAGACCAGCCACCTTATTCTCATTGACAGCGCCACGCGCGCCCCGCAGGAAATCGCCAAGGCAGGCAGCCTCTCGGAATTGTCTCTCACCCGCCCCACAGACACCGCAGCCGATCTCCCGGCCATGCTTCGCGCCGCGTTCGATTGGCTGGTCGAAAACCACGCGGGCACGGCTGAAATTTGGATCGCTTCCGACGACCAGCGCAGCAATTGGCAGCCGGACGATCCGCGTTGGAAAAGTATTATCGCGCAGCTTGGCGGCTTGTCGCAGAAGGTGCGCATCCGCCTGCTGGAATTGAACCAGACCGGCGAGGCCAACGCCTCGATTTCAATCAGAGAACTAGCGCGACGTCCGCGCGGCGCGCAAGGAGAGCTGCAAGTGGTGCTGGATATTCAGCGCAACCGCGCCAACTCCGCCAGTGTGCCGGTGGTTATGACCCTTGACGGCCAGCGTTCGGAGACAGACGTCGCGCTCGAAGGCCAATCGTTCCGCTGGCGTCGCAAAGTTGATTTGGGCAAGCGGCACGAAGGCGGGTGGGGCGGCTTTTCTCTTCCTGCCGACGCCAACCAACGCGACAACACGGCCTGGTTTGTCTATGGCGCGGACGTGCCTTTGCGAGCGACCGTCGTCAGCGCCGACCGGGAAGCGGCGCGCGATTTGCAGTTGGCCGCAGCCTCACACAAGGCCGAACCGGCGCAGGTCATTCCGGTGGCAGAAATCGGCAACGCCAAGCTGGACGACTGTTCGCTATTGATTTGGCAGGCGCCGCTGCCCGAAGGTGCTGACGCAGATCGCTTGCAATCGTTCGCTAACGAAGGCGGCGTGGTGATTTTTTTCCCGCCGGGTGAGGCCAGTCCGCGGCAATTTGCCGGCGTGGGCTGGGGCGAACCACAAACTGCCCAGGCGCAGGAGGGCTTTCGCATTTTGCGCTGGAACGAGGACGAAGGCCCTCTGGCCAAAAGCGACGAACACTTGAGCCTGCCGCTGGCGCAGACGACTTTTGCGCGCCGCCAAACGATCACCGGACAAAAAAACGTCCTTTCCGCTTTCGAAGATGGCGCGGTGTTCCTGGCGCGGCAAAATGTCGGCAAGGGTGAAGTTTATTTTTGTTCGTCACTGCCGCAACACGATTGGTCAAGTCTAGGCGAGGGACCAGTCCTCGTGCCCATGTTGCAACGCCTGCTTCTCGCCGGTGGACGCCGCTTGCAACAGGTTTCATCCGCCGCCTGCGGGGAATTAGGGTCGGTCGATTTGGCCCGCCAGTGGGTTTCGGTTGATTCCACCAAACAGAAGGACATCAGGTTCGAAGCGGGCGTCTATCGCAGCGGCGACCGGATGCTGGCCGTCAATCGGCCGGCGGCAGAAGATGATCCGGACGTGATCGATTCCGATGAGGCTCGAAGTCTCTTTGGGCCCCTGCCCGTGCAAACGCTGGAAGAGAAGCACTTCGATGTTGGGCAATTGCAAGGAGAAGTGTGGCGGGTGTTTGTTGCCGCCATGCTGCTGTTTTTAATCGCGGAGGGTATTTTGATTCTGCCTGCGCGCCAGCCCGCGCCAAGTCCGCTTCGGAAACCCGCCGCTCCACCGCCGCGACGGGAGGAGCAGCCGGTATGACACACCTTTCGTTTGCCGCGCCGCTTTCTGTGGTCGCTCTCGCCGTTCTGGCTTGGACGGCAGCGGCGTGGCTCTGTTACACCAATTGGCGTCGCGCCGCCAACCGCCGCACCGCCGGGCGGCTGGAAGGCTTGCGCTTCATTTTGATGACGTTGCTGGCGCTTACGCTCCTGCGGCCCGAGTATGTGCAGACCGAGCAAAAGACTTCCATGCCGGAAATCGCCATTCTGACCGACGCTTCAGATAGCATGAAAACGCGCGACATCAGTTTAACTAACGGCATTGTCAGCCGCGAGCAATGGATGGGGCGGCAGTTGGCGCGGCAGTTTTGGAAGCCGTTGCAGAGCGAAGCAAAAGTGGCCGTCGAATCCTTTGCCGCGCCGACGACAAATCAAAACGCGCTCAATGGCAGCGATCTCAATCAAGCCTTGGACGACGCGCTGCATCACTACAAGAATCTCAAGGCCGTTGTGTTGTTAACGGATGGCGATTGGAACATGGGGCAGTCGCCGCTGGCCGCGGCGACACAATATCGCGAACAGGACATTCCCATTTTCACTGTTCCGGTTGGCCGCGAAACTCCGGTGCCGGATTTAATTCTCGATACTGTGTCCGCTCCCGCTTATGGATTGCTGGGCGAAGAGATCGCGGTGTCCTTCAAAGTGATCAGCCATCTTCCGCGTGAAGTTAAAACGACGGTCACTATCTCCGATAATTTCGGCGAATCCGCCAAGAAAGACATCAGCATTCCAGCCCAGGGCGAAGTGGAGGATTCCATTCTCTGGTCGCCGCGCGAAGTGGGTAACGTCCACGCCACCGTCCAACTGCCGGTTCAACCGGACGAATCCATCGCGGAAAACAACCAGAAGAGCTTCCAAATGGCGGTGCGCGTGGAAAAACTCAAAGTGTTGGTGGTGGATTCATTGCCCCGCTGGGAATACCGTTATTTGCGCAACGCTTTGGCCCGCGATCCCGGCGTCGATCTGCACTGCATCTTGTGGCACCCGGAAATTGGTCCGGGCGGCGGCTCGGATTATTTGTCTGCATTTCCCGACAGCAAGGAGGCGCTCGCTCCTTACGACGTAGTTTTTCTTGGCGACGTTGGCATCGGCCAGGGCGAATTGACGGAGAAAGACGCCGAATTGCTCAAGGGCCTGGTCGAGCAGCAAGGCAGTGGACTGGTATTTGTTCCCGGACGGCGTGGCCGTGAAGCTACGCTGTTGAACAGCTCGCTCGCGGATTTGTTCCCGGTCGAATTGGATTCCACCAAACCTGGCGGGGTCGGCTTGGAAAACGAAGCGCAATTGATGCTGACCAGCACCGGCAAACGACATTGGCTGACTCGCTTTGATTCCGACGAAGACAAAAATGACGAATTGTGGAAACAATTGCCCGGATTTTACTGGTCGGCCTCCGTGGAGAAAAATCGTCCTGGCTCGGAAGTACTGGCGGTGCATGGCGCGTTGCGGAATCAGTGGGGGCGCATGCCGTTGCTGGTGACGCGTCCGGCGGGCAACGGCAAGGTGTTGTTCCTTGGCACCGATAGCGCGTGGCGCTGGCGGCGCGGAGTCGAGGACAAATTTCATTACCGTTTCTGGGGGCAGGTCGTGCGCTGGATGGCCCATCAACGGCACCTTTCGGAAAAAGACGGCATGCGCCTCAGCTACAGCCCGGAAACGCCTGAGGCCGGCGACACCGTTTTTCTGCAAAGCACAGTCCTGGACCAATCCGGATTTCCTGTTGACAAGGGACCGGTCACGGGCAAGGTGACCTCGCCCAGCGGGCGCACGGAACGATTGGACTTCTCCCAAGTCGATGGCGGCTGGGGCGTGTTCAAGTCCAGCTTCACCGCGCAGGAAGCAGGCAATTACAAGGTGCAGGCGGACTCGGAGCCGTATGGCCGCCATCTCACCACGGAATTGCAGGTGTCCCGGCCGCTCATTGAAAAACAGGGCCAGCCGGTCAATGCGCAAATCCTCGGAGAAATTGCTTCGCTGACGCGCGGGGCCAGCTTTTCTCCCGGAGACCTGGACAAGATGATTGGGCAAATGGCGCTTTTGCCGGAGCCGAAACCAGCCGAACGACGCATCCGGCTCTGGAGCGAACCGGCTTGGGGCGGGACCATTTTATTTTTATTGACAGTGTATTGGGCCGGACGGAAGTGGGCCGGACTGGTGTAGGTACGGCGCCCGAACTATCGCCATTTGTCGACCGGCGCTTTGAGGGTTTTCTGGACTTTTTGCCGGTCGCGTCGCCAAGCCTTGGCTTCATCAAGGGACAGTTGGCTTTTACCGAGCACCTTTGCCAAGTCGCGTCCTGTGCAAACTTTTTCGTTGTTCGGCGTCTTTCGCATGAAATCGATTCATTGGGTCTTGAGCCCGTCTTAATCTCTCCAATTTCCAGATTCTGTCAAGCATAGACCAGCAGGTGAATATCCTCCGGCAGGCTATCGGTTATGTCGCGGATGATGTTGCCGCGCAATAGAGAGGCCAGGCCCTGGCGTTCCGGCGCTCCCAGAATCAAGTACGACGCTCCCATCGTGGCCGTGATATCCACAATCGTATTCGCCACGGAATCGCTCACGGCGTAACAAGGATAAACTGGATGGCCGATGGCTTTGCTTTTTGCAGCCGTGAATAGAGAGCGCGCCTCTTCGTCGTCCTGCCATTTCTTTTTGTAATCCTGTTCGGTCAGCACCGGCAGAGATCGCACAAAAAGCAAATAAAGCGGACGATGGGTCTGCCGCGATTCCTCAATGGCAAAATCCAATGTTTTGCCCAAGCCCCGAACGGCGCACATCATGGGCGGCCCGTCCACCCCGGTTGCGTCGAAGTGCATGACCGGTACCGGAGTGGGCGCGGGCGCCACTGGGGCAGCCGCAGCAACGGCCTCCTTCGCTGCCTTGGCGCGGCTGGAGTACTCAGCCGCCAAGCCGCGGAGAACGAGGCCCAACAGCAGCACCGCCATGGCGAAGATGCGCGCCGATGGTTTATAGGCGAAGAGCGAAATTTCGATTCCCAACATGATGAGGAAGGTGACGAACATGATCGCCCGCTCCCAAGTGACCAATCCGAGCTTCCGATCGGTGCTGCACGCGCCGAGGTTGGTCGCAATGGCTCCGACGACGCCAACGGCGTAAAGGTCCGCCAGCCCGGCCATATCTTTGACCGCGAGCACCAGGATCATGGGGATGACCGTGGCGACGATCAAGCCGAGGTTGGGCACTCCGAATTGGTTGAGTTTCTGGAAACGCGGCGGAAGTTCGCCGTCGCGCGACATCAAGAAAGAGATGGCTATGAGGTCAACAATCGCCGTGTTGACCGCTGACAACAGCAAAACTCCAAAAACCACACTGATGACAATGCCGGCGACATGGCCGAACGCCGGATTAATGGCTTGGCCTACAAATACCTGGCCCAAATACCGCAATATGTAATCGCGCACGCCTGGATTACCGGGCGCATTCACGTCAGGGTTGGCAGGGTCTTTGGCGTCGATGGTCAAGTTGGGCAGTGCATGGGTCGCCAGGCTTAACAGAGCGGTGAAAATGCAAACCTCAAACATGACCCAAAGAATGGCCGGGGTGGAGGTCTTGGAGACGTTTGGGTTCGCGTCGGTCGTCCCAGGATTGAGCTTCATCACGCCCGTGGAGTTCGCAATCGCTTCCACCCCGGACAAGGCCAGCACGACGCCGACAAAACCTTTCCAATTCTTGAAAAACCCGCCCGCAAGCGGTTGCACGTTATGCATCGCGGTGTGCAGGTGCGGCAGGCAAAAAATGCCCAAAAGCACCACTACAATGACCGTCGGCACCGAGACCAAAAAAGCCAGTCCACCGGTGTGTCGCGGCCCGAAAATGTTAAGCAGGCCGATAATGGCAATGGCTCCGGCCGCGCAAAGCTCAGGGTGCGGCCAGCCAAGATAATCGAAAGCCGAGAGCGCGCTCAGAGCCGCCGTCACGATGTAATCGGCCACGAGCAGGAAAGCCCCGACGATGGAAATGATGACAGAGCGGTGCCGGACGCTGGCATAGACGCCGCCACCGTCCGGGTAATGCTTGCAGATGGCCATGTAATTGACGCCAACCAAGGCTGTCAGCACGCACATGGCGGCAATGAGCCAAAAGGAAGAATAGCCGCCGACGGCAAAGGCCAGGCCGATGACGTAAGCCTTGCTGGTGCCCCAGTCGCCATAGAGAATGGCGGCCGCCCGGGGAACATCCACGTTGCGAGGTCGTCGGGTATTACCGGTGACGATCATCGAATGGAACGCAAATCATTGGGGGATTAAGCTAAATTGCCTTCAGCCTTTGGCAAGAAAAAATGCGCGCACTGTCATGCGAATACGAGCAATCGAATTTCATCGGGCAGATTGTCCGCAATTTCGCGAATGATGTTTCCGCGCAGCAAAGAGGCCAGCCCCTTCCGCTCCGGCGCTCCGAGAATTAAATACGCGGCTCCCATCGTGGCCGTTATGTCAACAATCGTATCCGCCACCGAATCACTGACAGCGTAGCAAGGGAAAATGGGATGGCCGCTGGCTTTGCTCTTGGCCTCCATGAATATTATCCGCGCCTCCTCGTCATCCTGCCACTTCTTTTTATAATCCTGCTCGGTCAGCACCGGCAGCGAGCGCACGAAAAGCAAGTAGAGCGGGCGGCGGGTTTCTCTCGCTTCGTCAATGGCGAAATCGAGCGTCCGTCCAGTGCCGCGAATGGCGCACATCATGGGAGGGCCATCCACGTTTTCCATGTTGAACTTCATGGGCGCGACCGGGGCTGGCGTGGGCGCCGCCACGGCCACGGCGGCTGCGGCAGCCTGCGCAGTCTTGTGCCGGTTGGAATATTCGACGGCCAAACCACGCAGGAAAAGTCCAATAAGCAGAATCGTGCCGGCGAAGAGACGGGCCGACGGCTTATCCACGAGCAGCGAGATTTCAATGGCCAGCATGATCAGAAAAGTCATGAACATGACCGTTCTCTCCCAAACGGCCAAATGCAGTTTCTTATCTGTGCTGCATGCGCCTAAGTTGGTGGCGATGGCTCCGACCACTCCCACCGCGTAAAGGTCCGCCAAGCCGCTCATGTCTCGCACCGCTACTACCAATATGGCGGGAATGATTGTCGCCACGATCAATCCAAGGTTGGGTACGCCGAATTCATTGAGCCGTTGAAATTGCGGCGGCAGCTCGCCATCCCGCGACATGAGAAATGAAATACCGATCAGCGCAACAATCGCCGTATTGACAGCCGAAAGCAGGAGCAAACCAAAAACCAGGCTGACAATCCACGCCGCAACCTGCCCCGCGGCCGGCCCCCACGCGCCAGTGACAAAAGTCTGGCCCATGTAGCGCAACATATAATCCCGCACGCCCGGCTGGCCCGGTGCATTGACATCAGGATGGATTGAATCCGAGACGTCTATGGTTAAGCCGGACAAGGCGTGCATGCCCAGACTGAGCAAGGCCGTGAAGATGCAAACTTCCAGCATCACCCAAAGGATGGCGGGGCTGGATGTCTTGCAAACATTGGGATTTGCATCGGAAGTGCCCGGATTCAATTTCATCACGCCGGTGGAATTGGCTATAGCTTCAACACCGGACAAAGCCAGCACGACTCCGACAAAACCTTTCCAATTCTTGAAAAAACCGCCCGCCAGAGGTTGCACGTTGTGGACGGCCTCCTTCAGATGTGGCAGGCAGAATATTCCCAACAGCAGGACCACCACCGCAGTCGGCACTGAAACCAAAAACGCCAGTCCGCCCGTGTGGCGGGGGCCAAAAATATTGAGCAAACCGATAATGACAATAGCTCCCGCCGCGCAGAGATAAGGATGGGGAAATCCGAAATACAAGAAAGCCGAGAGCGCGCTCAACGCGGCGGTGACGATGTAGTCGGCAATTAAGAGGAAAGCACCGACGATGGAAATGATCTCCGACCGATGCCGCACGCTCGCATAGACGCCCCCGCCGTCGGGGTAATGCTTGCAAATGGCCATGTAATTCACGCCCACCAAGGCGGTGAGCACACACATGGCAGCGACGAGCCAGAATGAACTGTAGCCTCCGACGGCAAAGGCCAGGCCGATGACGTAAGCCTTGCTGGTGCCCCAATCCCCGTAAAGGATGGCAGCCGCGCGGGGCACGTCCACGTTGCGAGGTCGTCGTGTACTACCGGCAACGATCATCGAATGGAGAACAAATCACGGAAGTGAAGATTAGGCGCTCATTTAGTTGTTATCAAGAAGTTACGACGCCTCAACGCGCAGGCCAAATCAATCGTTGGCGCCGATGAATTCGCGGTGCAGGCGGGCATAAACGCCGCCATCGCGCAGCAAGCTTTGATGCGTCCCCCGCTCCACAATTCGGCCGCGATCCAGGACCAAAACAAGGCCCGATTTGCGAATCGTGCTCAGACGATGCGCCACAACAAAGGCCGTTCGTCCGCGCAGCAAAATCTCCAAGGCGCGTTGCAGGCGCGTTTCGGTCACCGTATCAATCGCGCTGGTCGCCTCATCCAGGACCACAATGCGCGGATCGGCCAGCATGGCGCGAGCGAAGCAGACTAATTGCCGTTGCCCCAGCGAAAGCGCGGCGCTTTGCTGACCCACTTGATGATGCAGGCCATCCGGCAGCGCCTCGACCATGTCCAGGCTGTCCAGCGTTTGCAGCGTCCGGCGGACATCGGCTTCGGTCGCATCGGGCCGCGCGAAGCGGATATTGTCAATAACTGAGCCGGAAAACAGAAAGTTGTTCTGCTGCACGCTGCCCATTTGCGCATGGAGCGAGTCGCTGGTGACGTCAAGCAGGTTGTGTCCGTCAATGAGAATTTGCCCGCGAGTCGGCAGATAAAGTTTTTGCAACAGCGCGGCGATGGTCGTCTTGCCGCTGCCGGTGTGCCCAACCAGGGCGATGGTCTGCCCTGCCTCGACTTGAAAGGAAATGTCGGTCAACACCGGCCGCCCCGGTTGATACTCAAAATGCACCGATTTAAATTCCACTCGTCCGCGCACGGGTGGCAAGGGCTTGGCAGTAGGAGCGTCGCGCCAGGCGGGTTCCTGGTCGAGCAGGCGGTAGAGGCGTTCGGCCCCGGCCATGGCGGTCAGGGCCTGGTTATAGCGATCTCCGAGAACTTGCACCGGCTCAAAAAACAAATTCGCCAGGAAGAAGAACATGACCAAATCGCCCACCTCCATGTGCGCCCAACCGCGCCATTGCAATGCGCCGTATCCGCCCATCAACGCCATCACGCCCAGAAACAACTGGCTCTTCATTTGCAACAGCGGCACAAAAACAGCCGAGGCCCGCGCGACGCCGACGTTGTTGTCGCCATGCACATTGACCAGCTTGCGGAAGAAACCGGCGTTGACTTCATGCCGCACGAAAGCTTGCGTGACGCGGATGCCGCCGACGGACTCTGCCAGCGTCGAAGCGAGCCGGCTCCATGACTGTTGCAATTTGCGCAGGCGGCCCGCCATGACACGTCGATAACGCTCATTGATAAACCAAATGGCCGGCGCAACGAGCGCCATGATTGAAAACAGTTTCCAATCGTACCAAGCCATCAACGCCGCCGAGACAGCCATCTGCATTCCTTGAACGGTAAAAACAAACGCCACGTCTTGCACGCCCACGCGAATGCTGTCGATGTCCGACGTCATTCGGCTGATGATGCGGCCGAATTTGGTCTGATTGAAAAAGGACATCGGCAGCGTCGTCAATTTTTGGAAAAGGTCGCGGCGCATGTCATGCACGACGGATTCACCTAGTTCCAACGCCAAACGCTGGCGGAAATGCAACGTGACAATCATAAACACCGTCATGGCCAAATAGCCCGCGGCATAAAACTGGATGGCGCGCCAGTCGCGGCTGGCGATCGGACCGTTAATTGTCTGGCCGATCATCCACGCCATGGCCGGCAATTGTATGCCGCGCAAAAACGTCATGACGAAAAGCCAATTCCGCCGCGCCCGGTACGGCCGCGTATAGGAAAAGATGCGCCGCACCAGCAACCACTGAAACGGCGCCTGGCTGGACTCGCCGTCCTCCTGGGCGTGATAGTACGTGATCGCCTCGCGCTCGTCGGCATCCGTGATGGACGGCGGCGGTGCCGGCGTCCGATTGGTTGATGGCGTGGCGGTCGCGCTCATGCCGCGGTTCCCTGGACATCGCCCAAATCCATCAATTGGAGCAAGGCTGTCTCGTGATATGGGCCTGGCCGATGCGCCAACTGATCGTGCGTGCCGCTTTGTGTCAATCGCCCATTCTCCAGGACCAAAATAATGTCCGCCCGCCGCAGCAAACTCAGCCGGCTTGAAACAACGAACGTTGTGCGATGGGACATGGCCTCGCGCAACGCAGTCACAATTTCGTGTTCGGTTTTGGAATCAACCGAAGCCGTCGGGTCGTCAAGAATAAGGATAGGCGGTTCCAGCAACAAAGCCCGCGCCAGGGCCAACCGCTGCCGTTGTCCGCCTGAAAGATCCACGCCAGATTCGCCCAGCACGGTGTTGTAACCGTGCGGAAGCGCCGTGATGAATTCGTGGGCGCAGGCAATCCGCGCCGCCCTTTCTATCCTCTCCTGCGAAGCATGAGGATGCCCAAAGGCAATATTCGAGCTAACGGTGTTGGAGAAGAGAAAACTCTCCTGATAAACGATGCCGACTTGCCGGCGAAAAGCGTCCAGGTCCAATTCACGCAAATCCAGGCCGTCGGCCGTGATTCGTCCGCGCTGAGGATCGTAAAAGCGCGGGATCAAACTCAAAACCGTGCTCTTGCCTGCTCCGGTCATGCCAAAAATACCAACGACCTGGCCCGGCTCGGTTTGGAATGAAATGTCATGCAGCACCGGATGTTCGGGCGAATATCCAAAAGTCACGTTTTCAAAAGCAATCCGGCCACTCAGCGTCTTGGGAATGATGGCGTTAGGTTTGCTCTCCACGCCGAGCGGCATGTCGAGCACTTCAAAAACGCGCCGCGCCGCCGCCAAACTCTGTTGAATCGAATTCGCGATGGTGGAAATGTTTGCCACTTGTCCGTTGAACTGTTGCAGCAGGCCGGCGAACACGACCAGGCCCGAACCGAGCGCGATTTCTCCCTTCACAAACAACCAGCCGCCGTAGCCAAAGAGAATCACCAGGCTGGCTTGCGAAAGAAACTGAGTCAGTGGCGTGAAAATGGAAAGGTCATGAAATATGCGCCGCTGCTGCATCGAAACGCGGCCATTGGCTTCAGCGAAACGCTGCATTTGCGGGGCTTCTGCGGCGAATCCTTTGATCGTCTGCATCCCGCGCACGCTTTCGGTGAAAAGTTGCACCAGTTCATCGGACAATTCGCGATTGCGCAAATACGCGGGACGCAGCCGCCCCGAATAATAACTGGTCACCCACCAGAGCGGAATCGCCACCCACAAGCAAGCCACCGTCAGTCCCGGATGAATGTACCACATGAAAATTCCATACGCGCCCAACGTCAGCAGCATGTTCAGCCCCTGCAACAGAACGCCATCGACGAACAGGCGCGTGTTTTGCACATCGCCGGTGACCCGATTGAAAATGGAACTGGAGCCGTGAACGTCGAAGAAGCGGAAGCTCAAGCGTTGCAAGCGCGCATAAAGGCGGTCGCGCAAATCCGGCACAATCTCGGCCTGGGTCAGGCGCGCCGTGGTCAGGTTATACCAGTAAGTTAGAACTGCGCGAAACCCAGCCTGGGCCACTATGGCCAGGGCCAGCGTCGTGACGATTTGCAAAGGCGTCCAGTGCGCCGGGGGAATCCAGCCGAATGGATAAATCGGCGCGCGCTGGGAAGGATCGAGCGCGTGCCGGATAACGTCGATGACCACGCCCAACAACTGCAAGCCAATGAGTCCGAGCAGTAATAGCGCGAGGCTCAACGAGATGGAGAGCAGGCAATGGGCGCGGTGTTGCCACGACAAAGCCAGCAGCCGCCGAACGAGTTCCCAAGCAGGATACTCGCGGCTGGAATTGATGCTCGTGGTTTGAGCCGCCATGAGTTTTTGTGACCGGCGGCCTCAGAAACCGCCGAATCCACAATCCTAGCACTTGGCCGAAAGTCAAAGGGAAAAAATCCTAAACCGGTGAAGCGAGACTCCCGTCGAGTTGTGAACTTTTCCCCAAAATGAAGTCATGGCTCGAAATTAGGAAGCAGAAGATGACAAATAAATTTGGAACTCAGGAAATCAGGTTTTTTTGCCCGTCTTGCGGCGCGGGTTTCATACGGAATGTGCCGTGATCGTATTTGCATTTGTAGGCGCAAATGAATTCCGTTTCGTTGGCGTCGCCTTGGTAGTGATAAACCCCGCCCGCGAGCGGTCCGAGGTCAGCCTCGCCTTCCAACTTGAGTTTGCCATCGCTCCACTGTCCGTGCAGCGGTACCGTGTAGCACACGCGCAAGAATTTGGCGTAGGTCGCGTGAAAGGCCGCCTGGTAATCGCCCGCCGCGCCGCGAGTCAGCAAACACCGCAAAGCACCGTGATGGCCATTCTCTTCACTGATCCACTCGCCCTGCCAACGGCCTTGCAAACCATTGGCCGCGGTGGGCGGAGGCATGTCTTGTTTCCAATGGCGTTTGAAATCGGAAGCATTACTGATCAACGCCGCCAGGAAGTGCGAAATCGTGCGAATCATTCCCACACGCCCAAGATGGCCGAAGCGCCGCCCTGATTCAAGCACCGCGAAACCGAAAGCGCATCCAACGGCTTTTTTAAACCAAGGAAACAAAGGTAAAGGATCGCACAACCAACTGCCGGATTATTCACCACGAAGCTCACCGAAGAGAAAAGCACCCAACCAAGGACCAATGCCGGACTTATCTCCGCGCCCTCTTCAACTCTACGCGAGGAATTTTATTTCAAGCCATTGATTAAAAAAATCGGAGGGACAGAATTTTCAATTCATGTTATTTTAATCGTCGTGATAAAGTCGGCTCATGAATATCCAAAAGAGGTTTAGCAAAAAGTTTCTCTGGGTGCTTTGCATTTTAATCGTTGTGATTACCAATATCATGGCGCCGGTGGTGGCATATCTTGTTTTCCAAATTCGAGCATTCATGAAACTTCGCGGCGGACGGAGAATATTCGCAGCCGTCCCGATGCTGTTTATGATTCCAATCTTTGTGATTTCTATTGAGGCCCTGTTCAAGGGAAGCAACATGTGGCCGATTTTCCTCATTCTTGCCAGTCCAATCGCCTGCCTGTGGTTGTGGATAGCCTTTAAATATCAGCGCGCATAAATAAAACGTGGCTACGGGTCATGGCCACACTTTCACTGACCTTACGCCGGACAATTTTTTGAGGCGGCTGCTCGAACTGATTTTAATTGTTAATTGGTGTTGCTGGCCCAGGTCAGTGGATGACCAGTTCTCGCGATCTGCCATTGCCACGGGTGGACGCGATCTCGGTGGGTGTGTCCAGAACTTCCCGGACTTTTTTGGTCAATTGCGCCGGTGAAAATGGCTTTTCAAGAAAGGACAATCCTTCCTCCAGCACGCCATGATGGGCCAGGGCGTCATCGGTATATCCGGACATGAGAAGGACTTTAGTTCCGGGCAACTGGCTCTTGATTTGATCGCACAAAACCTTGCCGCTCATTTGCGGCATGATGACATCTGTGATGACGAGATCAAAGTCAGGATTTCTGCGAATCATTTCCAGAGCCTCGAAAGCATTGCATGACTCCTGGACGGCGTAGCCCTGCCCGCGCAGGATGAGCACAGCCAGAGTCCGCACCGCCGATTCATCTTCGACCACCAGAATTGATTCCTTGCCGCGCGGCAATCGCCGGACCTCTGTGTCGTCCGTGCGATCCGCTTGCGCATCGGTGCAGGGCAGATAAATGCGAAAGGTAGTGCCGGAATTTGGCTCGCTATAAACGCGAATATCACCGCCGCTCTGACAAACGATTCCGTAACAGGTCGCCAGTCCGAGACCGGTGCCTTTTCCAAGCCCCTTGGTGGTGAAAAACGGCTCAAAGAGGTGCGCTTTGACCTCCTGATTCATCCCAATTCCGTTGTCACTCACGGCAATCATCACATATTTGCCCACGTCCAAAGTTCGATTGCGAAATTGCGATTTTTGGTCGATCACGGTGTTGCTCACGCTGATGGTCAGCTTGCCGCCGCGCGGCATCGCGTCCCGCGCGTTGACGACCAGGTTCATGATGACCTGCTCAACCTGGCCGGGGTCGGCCTTGACGCGCCCAAGAGATTCATCAAAAGAGGTGGAGAGTTCTATGTCCTCGCCAATCAAGCGCCGCAACATTTTTTCCATTCCTTGAATGACATCGCCGAGATTAAGAATACGCGGTTGCAAGAATTGTTTGCGGCTGAACGCCAGCAGTTGACCGGTGAGCGCCCGGGCCCGTTCGGCGGCCTTGTGAATTTCCGAGAGGTTCCTGTGGAGCAAATCGGATTCAGACAAACCTGGCATCGAAAGAGCGCAATATCCGCCGATGACCGTGAGCAAATTATTAAAATCATGGGCGACCCCGCCAGCCAGGCGTCCAATGGCTTCCATTTTTTGTGATTGACGGAGGCGATCTTCGGCCAGGCGGCGCTCGGCCGTTTCGCGGGTCAAATCGGCGGTGCGCAAGGCGACTGTGCGCTCAATTTCCTCATTCACGAATTCCAGTTTTGCTTGACGCTCGGCCACCAAACGCATCTCGCTGAGACTCTTTTGGATGGAGACGATAAGAAAAGCGACTTCAAATATGACCCAACCGGCGTGTTCGAAGGACCTCCAGATTGAAGCATTCAAAACACCATAGACCGATTGCGGCCATAGAAATCCGCGGAGAAGATGATCCACATACACCACTGCCGAAGCTGAAACCATCACACGCCAGTCGCGATAAAACGCCAATATAGCCAGGGAGCCAAAGACGTGAAAATGAGTTTCGATTCGTCCTCCGGTCAAATGGATCAACAGAGCGGACATCAACATCTGAGCAACCGCGATGACGTGACGAGTCATGACTTTTCCAGGCTGGAACATGGCCAGCAGCACTGGGAAAATCGTCACGACACCGCCCAGCAAAACTGCGGCCCATACGTGCAAATGCACCCGGCTTTCGACGCCGGCCCAACTTCGCGGGGAAACCCAAAGGGCCACAATCAGTCCAAACACCCACTGGCAGAGCATCAGGCGCCAGAAGAGCTGATCGGTGTGGATGATAATATTTTGGTGCTGTTGTTTAAATAACACTTCGGCCCGCGCGACCATCTTGTCCGTCAGCGCGCCGTTGGAATTTTCAGAATTCGAGTTCATTTGGAATCAGTTGCAGAAGAAGACTGGCACCGGCCGAAAAGAGAGCAGCCGTACACTGGGGTTTGCGCACATTCAGATTTTTTGCCGGAGAGCAGAGCGACAATGGCGCTTTCTCCAAAGTTGTCCCCTTCATGGCCCCGGCTTGAGGTAATGCCGCCCTTAAACAGCAATTGCCCGCCAGGATTGTAAAGCACCACATAACCTGATGTTTCCGCGCCGAAAATGCGGGCCTGTTCGCCGCCAACATCATTCTGGACAATGAGGGTGGGAATCGCTGCCGCATTGTGCCGCAAAGTGGATTGACTCCAACTGGTCGGAAGTCCAACAGGCTGGAAAAACCAGATTTGCGCCGCCACGTTGACGGAGCATCGAGCGAGAACCCGGTTCAATTCATCAAGACTGGCCTCGGTGCAGGCGCATTGAGGATGGACGAACATCACAAGCGTATCGCGCTGCGAATCAAGCTTAACGCGGGCTTGGGCCGGCCATTGGCGGGGCGTTTGGCCAGCGGCGCCTTGGGTACTCTGGTAATTCATCATCACAGCAAAACCAAATCCGATGATGATAAACCAACAGAGGCAAGCAACGACTCGAATGCTCAACAGGTTCTTTGGCACCTAACCGGTCAAGCAAAAGGCATACCATCCGCTGCATAGTGGACTGGGCGTCACCAATTGTCCATTTTCGGGACATGGTGAGGCTCGTTCGGAGGCACGGCTTATTCGGAGCGGCATTAAGTGCCTATTACGACTGAAACCGTGGGAAATTTGGGTCCTCAAAATGAACGACGGACAATTTGTCGGGACGGATGCGCACCAATCTGTTAACAAGTGCGTTGGCCTGCGGAAAGGCATTGTTTCCGAGCTTCCATTGTCCATGAGTTTAATAAGTCATTACTTGGTGATGCTGCGCAGCAATCCGTTGCTGTTGCTGGTCGTCATCTTCCAGATTTGGATGCTTATCGACGCCGTCCGGCGCGAGGAATGGCTTTGGGCGGTGTTGATTTTCCTGTTCCCGCCCTTCACACCACTTTGGTACTATTTCATGATCTATCGGGGCGCGCCCTCGGCCACACAGGGATTCGAACTTCCGGGCGCCGGCAGCCGGAAGCGCATCAAAGAGCTGGAGGCGTTGATCCACAACCTGGACAAACCTCATCACTACCTGGAATTGGGCGATATCTATTTTCAAAAAGGAAACCTGGCCAAGGCCGAGTCATGCTATCGCGCCTCACTGGAACGCGATCGGAAGGACATCGATGCCCGCGCCCATCTCGGCCAATGTTTGTTGCGCCAAAAAAAAGCGGAGGAAGCGTGCCCCATTTTGTACCAAGTCTGCACAGAGAATCCCAAGCACGACTATGGTTATTCGCTCATGGCCTACGCCGAGGCGCTCGGGGCGTTAGGCGACACCACTGGCGCGATTGCCGTCTGGCAACAGGTGCTCCAAGACCACAGCTACGCCCGCGCCCGCGTGCAACTGGGACAGTTGTATCTGGCCCAGAATCGGCGCGATTTGGCCGAAGCCGAATTTCGCGGAACGATCAATGACGACCGTCATGCGCCCGGCTACCAGCGTAAACGGGATCGGCTCTGGATCAGGAAGGCCAAGCGGCTTTTATCATGACTCAGACGCGTTCAGCCGCGCCCTTGATTGATCGCAGAACGCGAAAAGAATTCACCCAGGGATCAAATCGGCAGATGCCTTGGTATTCGCATTTGTCGCAAGCCCGTTCGCTGCCTTTCTGATAGGGATTCAGGCCGATGGCGCCGCTGTAAATTTCGCCGCCCATGCGAATCAATTGGGTTTCGACATTGTCGAGCATTTCTGCGAACGCTTCTGGAGATATGAGATCGGTGCCGCGCGCGTCCGGCGAGCCGTCAAGGTTGAGCTTGAATTTAAATTGCGTACCTTCGCTGCTTTTGCGTTGATCCAGATGCGGCAGAACTTGTGCATCAAACCGTCCCAGGTGTTGGTAGCGCTTTTGCCGAAATTGCTCGCGGTTTTGCAAAATTTCCTGACGCGTCGCGCCGCGCTCAAATTGCCCGCGCAAATTGACATAGAAAACGCCCGCCGGAATGAGCCGGCCAACGCCGAAAGTTTTTCGCGCATCCCTCAGATGCCGCAACACGCTCAGGTAAGCCGGCAATTGCAACTGCAAGCCGTGCGCCATCAAAATTTTGTCCAGCTTGCGGGCGCTTGATTTGTAATCGACAACGACCGCCAAAGCCTCGTCCGTTTGCCCGACACGGCACAAATCCACCCGGTCAATGTAGCCCCGAAAAACCAGCCGGCGGCCCCCGCCCAGATCGATCTCCCAGGCAGGCAGCGGCCCATTTTCCACGCCGAAGCCAAGTTCAACTTCGCACGGATCAAATTCGTAGTGCGCCATCCATTCAACCGTGGCCGCGACAAAATCCTGCAACGATTCCGTGACCATCCGCGCTGCGAAACGGGCCGGCGCGCTGGCGCCAAGAAGTCCTTCGCGAAATTCCGGCAAAACTTCCGCAACGCACTCCTTGACGCGGAGCCGCGCCTCCTCGGGTCTGATGTCGCGCCATTTTTTTCCCTCGCGTTGCAGGCCTTTATGAAATCGCGCCAGCACTTCGTGTTGAAACGTGCCTCGTTCCCGCACATCCAATTCGAGCCGCTGCCGTTTCTCCGCTCGCAATCCCGAATGAACGAAGAATTGAAAATTGCACGCGGCGCATTCCTCCAGGCGGCTGACCGAGGTATGCAAAGCCGGTCCGTAAAGCTGCGCCGCCTGCGCCGGCTCAAGCGACCGCGGTTCACTCACGCACGAAAATGAGGCCATCTGTTCGCGCAGGCCAGCAAAGGAAGGTCGTTCCAGGAGTTTGCTCAACATTGCCGGATGCTCGCCACGTCGGGCGAGTTTGCCGGCCAATTCGCTGAGGTGCTCTGCCTCTGTCCAGTCTGGCAGCGCAAATTTCTCGATGCGCAATTCTGGAAACAGCCGAATTAGATGCGCGAAGAACGGGGAAGGATTAAGCGCATTGCCATCGTTGTCCTGCTGCGCGCACGACATCACCAGCCGTTCGCTGGCACGCGTGCAAGCGATGTAGCCCAGGAATCGTTCGCGGCTAAGAAAGTCCCGCCGACCATGTCCCAGACGGATCTCGCGCGTGGCCAACTCCTCCCGGTCACCTTCACCCAGCAATGGCCCGGCCGGTGGGATTGCAGGAAAGACGGTTTCGTTAACGCCCAGGACAAGGGCCAGCTTTAACTCAGGATTGCGAGAACGGTCGATGACACCGATTAAGACTTGGTCCAGAGCGGGTGGAATCACGCCGACGCTTAATCCCGCCAAGCCTGCTTCAAGAATAGGCAGCCAATCCCGCAACGGCATCGCTTCACCTCCGAACGCCAAAGCCAGATCGTCGAGCCATTGGCTCATCTGCTGCCAGATTGTCGCGTGAACCGCACTCTCAGCGCCTTCGGCCACGCTCCATTCTTCCAGGGTCTTTTCGACACTCAGTTCGCGCCACAATTGGCGCACAGCTTCGACTAATCGAGGTCCGTCAACTCGAAATTGCGTCGCAGCCAACACATTTCTGAAATTAAAAAACGGTTCGATCCATTTCCGCCTCAGCCGTTCGGGCCAGTCCGGCCTCCCGTCGTCTGAAGGAAGCGGCGCAAACCACGCTTCGCCTTTCCAGCCTCGGGCCAGCGCCTCGTTTTCCAAACGGTCGATGTCCTCCTCCTCGGGCGCAACCAGGCCCGTTTTAAGCGCGCCAAACCAATCGTCGTGCTGCCAGCCGAAGGCGACCGCCCGCAATGCGCTCCGCGTTAACTCTGCCAGCGGGTGTTGGGCGACAAGGCGGCGTCGATCCAGAAAAAAGGGAATCTCGTATCGCGCAAAGACCCGGCGCAAATGGTCATGGTAGCCATCCATTTGGCGCAATAGCACGGCCGCTTCGCGGAACCGTCCACCGGCGCGCACAAATCGCAAGATCTCCCGCGCGGCCAGGACCGCTTCTGCTGCCGGATTTGAGCATTGGACAAGGCGCGGGAAATGGCCCACCATCGCATTGGCGTCATATATAAATTCCGACGGTTGCATCCATTTCTCCTCGAGATGCCGCAAAATGGGATTCCGGCTGAACCTGCTGCGAGATGGATCGCGTCTCAAAACTTCGACGGTGACGCGCGCTCCCGGAAGGGCGGACAATCGGGCCTGGCATTGATGGCACGTTTCGCCTACGCCCTTCCAAATTGAGAGCCACGAGCCGGCGGCTTCAGCCATGGGCGCTTGATCAAGGCAAAATGCCAGCGTGGCTTTTTCGCATCGTGCCGCCACCGCAGCCAACAATTCCATTTCCGCAGGCGTCATTTCTGCGAAGCCGTCCAACCACAATGCCGCCGCCATCGTAATGGGAGCGTCCAGGCGTTTGAGTGCGGCTGCCGCAAGGTCGAGCAGACACTCGGCATCCTGCAACGAGCGCCGCCGCAGCCACTCCAAATAATCCTCCAGCAAGACCGAGAGATCATGCAGCTTGCGCCGCAAAGATTCAGACACCTCGGCATTCCCGGCCAGTTGCTGAAGATAGGCGGGCGAAATCTGCCTTTGTTGGAGCTCCCGCAATTCCAGGCTCAATTGATGTGCGAAACCGGGCAGTCCCGCGCTCGCATGGAAGATTTGAAGTCCCCTTCGCCGCCGCGACAGCAGCGCGTGCAAGACCATGACGCGTCCGTCCTCGGACAGAAGCGGCGGAGAATTGTTGCCGGTAAACGCCAGAGCGAACTTGGCCAATCGCTCGAAGGAAAGAATCTGCAAGCGCGAGTAGCCTCGCAGGCTGGCATCCGCTAAAAGTTGCCGTTCCAACTGGAAAGTGGCTTGTTTCGGCGCCAGCAAAATCAGGGGCGGCCCGTCAGGCTGGGTCAGCAGCGCCTGGCGGATTTCCTGCAAGCAGAGGAAAGTTTTTCCCGCTCCGGCAGGTCCAAGCAAAAAGCGCGCATGCACCCCGTATTAGTCGCGCAAAAGCGAATCGACGAAAAGATTTTTATGTTTGTTCTTATCACGGATTCCTTCCTCAAGAAGGATGGACTATGGTAATTTGAATCCATGAGATCACGCAGCCGCATAGTTTTGTCAGCCATTTTGTGCGTGTATGCGAGCATGGTTGCCAGAATTGGCGCGCAACAGGCAGAGGCCATTCTGCCATCGGAGGTGAAGGCTGTTTGGGATTTGGAAAAAGCTTTTCGTGAAACCACGCCAACGCGGGAGAAGATTTGTCTCAATGGATTATGGCAATGGCAACCGGCTCAAGCGCAATCGTCGGCGTCGGAGGTTCCGACGGAGGGATGGGGTTATTTCAAGGTGCCAGGTTGCTGGCCGGGAATCACCGACTACATGCAAAAGGATTGCCAGACGGTGTACGCCCATCCGAGCTGGAGCGGCCGCGACTTGGGTGCCATCACTGCAGCTTGGTACCGGCGTGATTTTCGCGTTCCGTCTGGCTGGGCGAACCGACAAATCGCGTTGCGTGTTGATTACCTTAATTCTTACGCGGCGGTGTATGTGGACGGCCAGCGCGCGGGCGAAATCCGCTTCCCCGGCGGAGAGCTTGACCTTACGCCGATATGCAAACCAGGCGCCATGCACTCGCTCGCCCTGCTGGTGGTGGCGATGCCGCTCAAAGGCGTCATGCTTTCCTACACCGACAGCGCTTCGGCACGCGAAGTTAAAGGCTCAGTCGAGCGGCGCGGCTTGTGCGGTGACGTCTATTTGACAAGTGCCCCTGCTGGACCGCGTCTCACGGACATCAGGACGGAAACCTCCGTGCGCAATCAGCAATTCACCGTCGATGCCGCTCTGGACGGCCTTGCGCCAGACGGGTCATACATCTTGCGCGCGAATGTTTCGCAGGACGGACACAGCTTGAAAACCATGACCAGTCCAGCATTCAAAGGTCGCGAGCTTAATGAGGGCCGCGTAAGCTCTAATTGGAAATGGATGCCCGACCGGCTGTGGGACACCGACATGCCGCAAAACATGTGCACGCTCGAACTTTCGTTGCTGGATGACAATGGCCGGGTGCTGGACACCGGATGGTCCGTGCGCTGTGGTTTCCGCGAGTTTTGGATTGAGGGCCGGGACTTCTACCTGAACGGAAAACGCATTTTTCTTTCGGCTGTGCCGCTGGACAATGCCCAAGTCAGCGCCGCCGTTGCGACCTACGGCGCGGCGCGGGAAAGTCTCGAACGACTCAAGGGCTTTGGAATTAATTTTGTCTATACTCACAACTATGGCTGCGAGCCAGGCTCGCACCTTGGCTTCGAGGAAATTTTGCGCGCGGCGGATGATGAGGGCATGTTGGTCGCGTTCTCCCAACCCCATTTCAGCCATTACGATTGGAAGGGAACGAACGCGGACCAAACCAACGGTTACGCCCTTCACGCTGAATATTATGTGCGCGCCGCCCAAAATCACCCCTCCGTGGTGATGTACGCCATGAGCCACAACGCCACGGGCTACGACGAGGATATGAATCCGGACATGATCGATGGCGTCCATGATGCCCGCGATACCTGGGCGCGGCGAAACACCGTTCTTGCCTTAAGGGCCGAAGCAATTGTCCGGCACCTGGACCCGAGCCGCATCGTTTATCATCACGCTTCCGGCAATCTGGGTTCGATGCACGCGATCAATTTTTATCCGAACTTCGCACCGGTGCAGGAACTGTCCGATTGGTTTGAGCATTGGGCCAACGATGGGATTAAGCCCGTTTTCACCTGCGAATACGGCGCGCCCTTTACCTGGGACTGGACGATGTACCGCGGCTTCTACAAAGGCCAGCGGGAATTCGGCAGCGCGGCGGTGCCGTGGGAATTTTGCGTAGCCGAATGGAATGCGCAATTTTTTGGAGACCGCGCCTACCAAATCAGCGAAGCCGAAAAACAAAATCTGCGCTGGGAGGCCAAGCAATTCCAAGCTGGCCGACTTTGGCACCGCTGGGATTATCCCAACGACGTGGGTTCGACGCGTTTCAGCGAACGCTATCCAGTGTTCGCCTCGTATATTACCGACAACTGGCGGGCCTTTCGCACGTGGGGTGTCTCCGCGATTTCGCCGTGGGAGCATGAGCATTTTTGGAAGCTCCGCGAGAGCGTGGACACGACCCGCCGGCAATTAAAAGTGGACTGGCAGAATTTGCAACGTCCCGGTTTCAGTCCCGATTACAGCGGACCAAACTACGAGCGGATGGATTTGGCTTTTGAGCGGTCCGATTGGATTGAAACGCCAGCCGCCCAAGCCCTCATCCGCAATAACGGGCCCTTTCTGGCGTGGCTCGGCGGCAAACCGTCTGCGTTCACCAGCAAAGACCACAATTTCCTTCCTGGCGAAACGGTCGAAAAGCAACTTATTCTCATTAACAATTCCCGCCAAAGTGTCCAGTGCGATTGCCAGTGGTCATTCGCCCTGCCGCAGCAGCAAAAAGGCAGCCGCCTCGTCACCGTAGAGGCCGGCCAGCAGCAGCGCATTTCATTGAAGTTCCAACTACCTGTCACGCTGGCCGCCGACCGTTACGAACTTAGCTCCACGGTAAAGTTCAGCCATGGCGAGATCCAAAATGACAATCTTGTTATTGACGTCATGACGCCAGCAACCACACCAAATGTGGGTGGGAAAATCGCTCTTTTTGATCCTAAAGGTGAAACTAGAGACTTGCTTGACAAGCTAAACATTCATTCCGAACCGGTGGCGGCTGATGCGGATTTGTCAGCTTATGATGTCCTCATCATTGGAAAGTCCGCCCTGACTTTGGAAGGGCCTGCGCCGGAGATCAGCCGTGTCCGCGAAGGTTTGAGGGTCATTATTTTCGAACAGAATTCAGACGTGTTGGAGAAGCGACTCGGATTTCGCGTCGAAGAATATGGTTTGCGGCAAGTCTTCGCGCGGATTGCAGATCACCCTGCGCTGACCGGCATCAGCGCCGGCAACCTGCATGACTGGCGTGGCGAGGCAACAATCACCCCGCCTCGCCTGACCTACGAGACACGGCCCCAGTACGGGCCGACTGTCGAGTGGGCCGGAATTCCAGTCGCGCGACTATGGCGCTGTGGTAATCGCGGCAATGTTGCTTCGGTACTCATTGAAAAGCCGGCTTGCGGCGACTTTTTGCCACTCCTTGACGGCGGCTTCGATCTGCAATTCAGCCCATTGATGGAATACCACGAAGGCAAGGGCCTGGTGCTCTTTTGCCAAACGGACGTGACGGGGCGCACCGAAACCGATCCGGCCGCAGAAAAGCTGACGCGAAATGTCCTTGAATATGTCTCCTCCTGGAAGCCCACGCCTCGACGTAGCGCCCTCTATGCCGGTTCTCAAGCCGGCCGGCAATATCTGGAATCGCTCGGCCTCGCCGTCACTCCATACGATGGCGGAAATCTCTCCTCTCAGCAGGTGCTCATTCTCGGTACCGGCGCAGGCACGACACTCGCAGGTCGCGCAGAAACTTTGGCCGGCTGGCTCAGAGCCGGAGGAAATTTGCTCGCGCTTGGCTTGAACCAGGAGGATGCCAAAGCCTTGTTGCTATTCGATGTCAAGATGAAGACAGCGGAACACATTTCAACTTTTTTCACACCGTTCAGACATGACGACGTCCTGGCGGGAGTCGGCCCGGCGGAGGTTCACGTTCCCGCTCCTCAGCAATTGCCGCTGGTTTCAGGAGGAGCACGAATCGTCGGCGATGGCGTCCTGGCCCAGGCCGACGGCGCAGGGATTGTTTACTGCCAGCTTGAACCTTGGCAATTCGATACCAACCAAGTGAATCAGAAACGAACCTTCCGTCGCACGTCCTTTTTAGTCTCGCGCTTGCTGGCGAACATGGGCGTCGCTGGTTCCACGCCGTTGCTGGAACGATTTCACCAACCGCTCCGTGCCGCACCGCCCGAAAAGCGCTGGCTAACCGGGTTCTATCTGGACCAACCGGAAGAATGGGATGACCCGTATCGCCATTTTCGATGGTGAAGGGCGCAGAAGCCAATTCCAGCAGCAGATTTTCTTTGCTTTGGACCGCGTTTGGTGAATCAATGACGGAACAAGATATGAAGACTTTTTCTCCGCGCGTGAATGCCGTTTTGCTGGTGGCGGCAGGTTTGATCGGTACGGCCCCTGTGCCTTGCCTGGCTGAGAATTGGCCGCAATGGCGCGGGCCATTTCTGAATGGTTCCACGACTGAGACCAATCTGCCCGAACACTTCAGCAAGACGGAAAATGTTCTCTGGTCCGCTCCCCTCCCGGGCCCCGCTCATGCCACGCCGATCATTTGGAACGATTCCGTGTTCGTCAATAGTCCGGACGCGGATGGAAATTTGCTTCTGTTATGCCTGGACAGAACGACAGGAAATGTGCGCTGGCAAAAACAAGTCGGCGCCGGCAATCGAACCAAAGGACGGAACAACATGGCCTCGCCGTCCCCGGTGACGGATGGCCAAACGGTCTGGACTATTTTTGGCACAGGCGATCTGGCCGCTTATGATTTCTCCGGCAAGGAACTTTGGACGCGGCATTTGACGAAGGAATACGGCCCTTTTGTCATCAATTGGCTCTATGGTTGCACCCCGCTTCTTTACAAAGGTCGCCTTTACGTCGAAGTGCTGCGACGCGGGCCGGCTGAGTCCTTTATCCTGTGCATCAACCCGCAAACTGGCGAGAACATCTGGCGTCACGTCCGCCCGACCGATGCCATCCAGGAATCGCAGGAAGCCTATTCGACGCCGATGCCCTGCGAGTGCAACGGAAAGACGCAAATTGTGATTGTGGGCGGAGATTACGTCACGGGCGAGGACGCGGCCACCGGCGAAGAATTGTGGCGCGGCGGAGGATTGCGGAATTTCCGGCAGCGTTCCACTTCGCGCCTGGTGCCGTCGCCGGTAATCGCGGACGGATTGATTTATGTCTGCGGCGCCAAAGGAAATCCGTTCCTGGCCTTTCATCAATGCGGCTCGGGTGACATCACTACCAACGGACTGGCCTGGAGTTCCAAGGAATATTCAACGGATTGCGTCACACCTCTCTTTTACCAGGATAAATTGCTCATGCTCAATGGCGATCGGCAATTGATGGTCTGCTTCGAACCTGCCACGGGTGAGGTCAAATGGAAGACGCCACTGGGCGTGGACGAGATTTTCCGCGCTTCGCCAACGGGAGCGGACGGCAAAATTTACTGTTTTGGCGAACGCGCCACCGCCGTCGTGCTCTCGGCGGCCGATGGGAAAGTGTTGTCAACGATATCCATGAACGACGGTGACCAGAGCGACGAGGGATTGAGCCATTCGACCATCGCCGCCGCGGAAGGCTGCCTGTTCGTGCGCACGCCGGCCCATCTCTATTGCATCGGGAAAAAGTAGCTTCGCCTCTTCATGCCGATGCCGTACAAAATTGCCACCCTGCTTTATTGTTTTAATCGGCAAGAGCAGGCGTTGCTGATGCGATGGAAGCAGGAGCCGAATTTCGGTCTATGGAGTCCATGCGGCGGCAAATTACACATGGACCAGGGCGAATCACCCCATGCTTGCGCCTGCCGCGAGGCGCGGGAGGAAATTGGATTGCGCATTGAGCTGGGCGATGTGCATTTGACAGGCATCGTCAGCGAACACGGCTACGAGGGACAGGCGCATTGGCTGATGTTCTTATTCGAAGTCAAGCCGCGGCTGGACAAACTGCCTCCGCCCCATCGTGAAGGCGAATTCGCGTTCTTTTCGGCGGACCAGATTGCGACACTGAACGTTCCCCAGACAGATGCAGAGCAAATATGGCCTTTGTTTTGGCGGCACCGTGGCGGATTTTTTGCCGCCCATTGCCGATGCGTGGCCAATGGCCGCAACGAATGGACCATCGAAGAGGAATCTGGCGTTCAACGTTCAAAGTCCACAATTTACAGTTGACATGGACGAGCCGATCATTGATCTGCAAAGCGACCACTACTTCATGGGGGAAGCATTGCGGCAGGCGGCGCGGGCGGAGGAAGCGGAGGAAGTACCGGTGGGCGCGGTCATCGTGCGGGCCGGGCGCATCATTGCGCGGGCCTATAATCAGGTTGAACTGCTCAAGGACGCCACCGCCCACGCAGAAATGCTGGCCATGACTCAAGCCGAAGAGGCCGCCGGTGATTGGCGGTTGACGGACTGCACTTTGTACGTGACAAAAGAACCTTGCCCGATGTGCGCGGGCGCGATGGTCCATGTCCGCCTGGCCCGCGTGGTGTATGGCGCGCATGACGAGAAAGGCGGCGCGGCCGGCAGCGCTCTGAACCTGCTGCAATTCCCCACGCTCAACCATCGTTGCGAAATTACGTGCGGAGTCCGTGAGCCAGAGTGCCGCGCGTTGTTGCGGGACTTTTTCGCTGAGCAGCGAAAGAAACAGCCTTAAATGGCTCCCAGCAACTTCCGCTTGAGCGTTCTCAAAGTGCGCGTCGGGTGACGGACAGTAATACGATGGAGCGCAAAGGAAGGAGTGGCCGACGTGTTGACGCCGAATTGCGTTGTGCAGGCTGTTCGATAACCTGCCTCGATCACCAGGTCCCGCACCGCTTCGTTCCAATCGCCGTACGGATAACAAAAATGCTCCACGGCCACGCCAAAGGTATCTTCGAGCTTCTTTTTGCTGGAAAAGATTTCTTCACGGGCATCGCGCACGGTCAACCGCGTCAGGCGCGCATGCGTGAGTGAATGCGAGCCAATACCGTGCCCTGCCCCAAGCCACTCACGCACTTCGGCGATATTCATGAGACATTCCGGCGCTTCGCCGTCGCGGAGATCCCATTCGTTTAATTTTCCAATGAAGTTCGGCACAAGGAATTGCATAGCGCGCCAGCCGCCTTCGGCCAAAGGCCCCATCGCGTTTTGAAGGACGTTGCGGAATCCATCATCAAACGTCAGGACAATGCGCGAACCAACCTGGCCGTTTTGACATGCCTCAGCCGGATTGCAAGGGATAAAGCCATTCTCTTTCAGCTCGACCAGTTGCCGCGCAAAGTGGGCCGGCGTGACGTACAGGCCCTTAAGGCGAACACGGCGCGGGCGCGGCGCAATCTTGTGATACATCAAGATCGGAACGCCCGTGCTGAACAATTCGCGAAAAGGCCGCAGTGAATGATAATGATCAGGCCAGGAAACTTGCATTCAAAGTTGACTTTAGCCAGCACCGCCGAATTGGCAAGAAAAGAGGCGTTTTCTGCGATCAAATTTGCGCGGACTATCTAAGATAATCGTGGAAATCAATGACTTGCTAAACTATTTTTGGAAATCAATGGCTTATGCCGCTCGGTAAGGTTTTCCCATGACTCAACGCGATCTATTTTGGGCAGCTTCGTATTGGTTGCGCGTCGAAAACGGAATTCGTCCTTGCGGTCACGGTGAGTCCGATTAAGGTTAATGTCGTGTCCTGGTGGACTGACCGACATCTCTTTTTGCTGGCCGTAATCGCTTACGGCATAAGTGCCGTGTATTCTTTGTTCCTCTGGCGCAAGGGCTTCCGCACCGATGATTACATCAATTACGGCATCCTGTTATTTGGAATGATTCTCCAGACCAAAGCCATGTTCATGCGCGGACTGACTCTCAAGGAATGCCCGGTGCATAATCTTTACGAGGCCATGACGTTTGTCGTTTGGACAATCGTAGCGGCCTATCTGGCCATTGGTCTCCTGCCGAAACTGCGGTATCTGGGCGCTTTTGCCGCACCGGTCATTTTTGCGATTGGCGTCTTCGCGTTGATGCCGGGGCTGGATGCCGCACACACAGGCCGGCCTCCAGCGGAAGCCAACGCGATGATCAGTTTGCATGCCGCCTTGACGCTGCTTTCGTACGGGGCGTTTGGCCTAAGCTCGGTCGCGGGCGTGATGTATTTAAGCCAGGAACACGACTTGAAATTCCACAAATTGCGGGCCGTATTCGCCGTCATGCCGCCCATTGACCGATTGGAAAAAATCACCAGCCGGCTGCTCTGGGCCGGTTTTGTGCTCTTGACGGCCGGTTTGGCGCTGATCCCCTTTCTGCTCAAAGACCGGCCGGAGTTTCATTTGGCCTCCGATCCAAAGGTAGTCTGGTCCGCGGCGGTATGGTGCCTTTACCTGGGCTTGCTGGTGTTGCATGGGCGCTTTGCCCAATCTGGCCGGAAGTTCGCATGGGGCGCAGTCGCCAGTTTTGCGTTCGTGGTTTTGACGTTTTGGGGAGTCAACCTGCTTTCCCCCACCCATAGGTTTTAACATGCCCTTGGTCGTCATCGGCTTAAGCCATCATTCGTCGCCTATCACGGTGCGGGAACGGTTTGCTTTTGCGGATGCGGCCCTGCCGGGCGCGCTGCAAGAGTTGCGGGGAGCGGGGCTTGCGAGCGAGGCCGTCATTCTTTCCACTTGCAACCGCGTTGAGATTTACGCGGTAAGCGATTTGCCTGAAACACAGGCCATCGCGCGTTTGCGCCAATTCCTGATCGACTATCACAAATACGAAGGCCGCCTGGACGCCGAAATTTACGCGCGCGGCGGCCGGCAAAGCCTGGAACATCTTTTCAAAGTCGCGTGCGGACTGGATTCGATGGTTTTGGGAGAAACTGAAATTCTCGGTCAATTAAAAAAAGCCTACGATACCGCGTTGCGCCATCAGCACACAGGCGGCGTTCTTAATAAGGCCTTTCAAAAGGCTTTTCATGTCGCCAAAAAGATACGCACTGAAACGAATATCCAGCGCGGCAGCATCTCCGTCGGGTCAGTGGCTGTGGAGCTGGCGGAAAGGCTTTTCAGCTCCCTGAGCAAGCATCCGGTCATGATCATCGGCGCCGGAGAGACCGGTGAAAAAACAGCGCGCGCTCTCTTAAGCCGGGGCGCGCACAGCATCATCGTATCCAACCGCTCGCACGAACGCGCCGTGGAATTGGCGCGGGAATTGGACGGACGCGCCGTGAGCTTCGACGATTGGGCCGCCGAATTTGCCCGCATCGACATCCTCATCAGCAGCACGTCGGCCCCGCATTGCATTTTAGACCGCGCCAAGCTGGAGCCATTGATGAAAACGCGCAAGAACCGGCCACTTCTTTTAATTGACATAGCCGTGCCGCGCGACATCGATCCATCAGTCAATTTTTTGGACAATGTTTATCTTTACAACATCGACGATTTGCAGGCCATCGCGGGCGATTATCTCCGGCAGCGCCGCGAGGAAATCGCCCGTTGCGAGGCGATCATTGCCGAGAAAGCGGAAGCGATGGTGACATTCGCTTCGGCTCCGCAAAGCCGGGCTGAAGGCACGCTTTCCGGTCTGGGCAATGCAAGCGCATGAAACGCAAAACGATTCTCATCGCCACGCGAGGCAGCGCGCTGGCGTTGGCCCAAGCCAGCCAAGTGCTGGCACAATGCCGCGAAAAATTTCCCAAACTTTCCTTCGAGCTTAAAATCATCAAAACCAGCGGCGACAAATTTGTCACGGCATCGATGTCCAATCCTGATGCGTCGCTGCCCAAGGGGTTATTTACCAAGGAACTGGAGATGGCCCTGCTCAAGGGCCGGGCCGATCTGGCTGTTCACAGTCTCAAGGACCTGCCCACGGAATTGCCGGAAGGACTGAAGTTGGGAGCGGTGGCCGGCAAACGCGCCGATGTCCGCGACGTTTTTATTTACAAGGAGCCGCTTGCGCCTGGGCTGAAACTGAGCCAGTTCCCCAAGGGGTTGACCGTGGCGACGAGCAGCACGCGGCGCCAGGCACAATTGCTGGCGGCGCGGCCAGATTTCGAAACCGTTGAAATCCGCGGTAATGTGGGCACACGGTTGCTAAAACTTGCGGAACAAAAGGAAATGGACGCTACGATTTTAGCCGCAGCCGGTTTGAGTAGATTACAATTCCGCATCACTTCGGCGGGGCGATTGACCGGAACGGGGTTGCCGGACGGTTTGCTGGCAACTATACTTGACACTGACGACATGTTGCCGTGCGCCGGCCAGGCGGCCATCGGGCTGGAGATTCGCGCGGATGACGAGCAGGCGGCTTCGCTTTGCCGCGAGTTGAATGACGAATCGACGTTCCAATGTGTCACCGCGGAACGCGCTTTGTTGAGCGCGTTGGGCGGCGGCTGCCAGATGCCAATCGGGGCGCACGCGACGCTGGCGGGTACGGAATTGCGCCTGCGCGCCGTCTCATTTTTGAAGGATAAAATTCGCCGGGCTGAAGCGCGAGGCGCGGTCAATGAAGCGGCCAAATTGGGCGAACGAGTGGCGGCGCAGTTGAAAGTGTAACCTGCCTACTTCGCCTGGGCCTCGGCCTTGCGTTTCTTGGCTTCCTCGATGGCCCGTTGCTCCAATTCCCGAGGCATTTCGGAATAATGATCGAGCCGTTCGGTGTGAAGGCTGCGGCCCGCGGTTAAAGAACGGAGGATGCTCGAATACTTATATAGTTCTCGTGCCGGAACTTCGGCGCGGATCACCTGGAACTTGCCTTCGGATTCAATGCCCAAAATTCTCCCACGACGGCTGGAAATATCTCCCATCACTTTGCCGAGGCAATCCTCGGGGATGCGAACTTCGATATGATGGATCGGTTCCAGCAGGCAGGGCCGCGCCTTCATGAAGGATTCTTTGAATGCGAAATAGCCGGCAATCTGAAAGGCAATGTCTTTCGAATCCACGGGATGCATCTTGCCGTCGTAAAAATCTATTTTGACATCGACCACTTTGTAGCCGGCCAGGATGCCCTCGCCGCAGGCATTCTTGACGCCTTCTTCAACCGAGGGCACGAAGACGCGGTCCACGTTTTGGCCGGAGAGCGATTCAGTGAATTCCACCCCCGAATCACGCGGGAGCGGTTCAATGCGCATCCAAACTTCGGCAAATTGGCCCGCGCCGCCGGTTTGTTTCTTGTGCCGATACTTGGAGTCCCCCGGGGACTTGATTGTTTCGCGATAGGGCACTTTCGGCTCGCCCAATTCAACGTGCGCGTTGAAGCGGCGGCGCAAACGATCCACGACCACCTCCAGATGCAATTCACCTTGAGCGGAAATAATGGTTTGGTGCAATTCCGAATCGACTCGATAAACGAAGGTCGGGTCCTCCTCGTGCAGCGCGGCCATGCCGGCGGCGACTTTGTCTTCCTCACCCTTGGCGGTGACCTGGAGCGAGGCATGGATGGTCGGCTGCGGATACTGCACCTTGGACAACTTGACCGGACGCGAGGCGGCGCAAAGGGTATTGCCGGTATGCGTATCCTTTAACTTGACAACCGCGCCGATGTCGCCGCCGATCAATTCGTCCGTTGTGCCGCGCTCTTTGCCGTTGAGAATGTAGATCTGGCCGATGCGCTCGGTTATTTGGCGGTCACTGTTGTAAAGCTCCATCCCGGCCTTGAGCACGCCGGAATAAACGCGGAAATACGACAGTTCGCCAAAATGCGCCTCATTTGCCGTTTTGAAGACATGCGCCACCGGTTCGGGATCAGTCAGACGGACTTCAGCCACATTGCCGTTGCCATCCAGCGCGGCGTAACGTTTGCGATCCACGGGCGACGAACCGTATTTGGCGATGAAATCCATCAATCGCGCCACACCGACGTTGATTTCGGCAGCGGTGCAGAACAATGGAATGAAATGCTGGCTCTGCACGGCATGATGGATGCCGGCGCGAAACTCCTCTTCGGTAAGGCCGCCCTGATCGAAGAACTTTGTCAGCAAGGTGTCGTCCGATTCAGCAATGTGCTCAATCAGTTCGCTGTGGAGTTGCTTGACCTTTTCCCCCCAGGCGCCCGTGGCAGGCGTCTCGGTGAATTTGCCGTGCCCGGCCGCCATATCATAGGTCACAATCTCGTTGCGCAAAACGTCCAGAACCTGGTTGAAGCCGGGACCGGGGTTGATCGGCAAGTTCATCGGAAAGACGCCCGCGCCGAAATTGTTCCGCGCCTCCGCCAGCACTTCGTCAAAATGCGAATTGAGCTTGTCCATGGCGTTGACCACGAGAATTTTTGGCACGCCGAATTCTGTGGCGTAATTCCAAGCGCGTTCGGTCCCGACGCCGATGCCATGCTGGGCGTGCGCCACCACCAACGCGAAGTCGGCCACGCGAAGCGCGCTCAGGGCTTCGCTAATGAAATCCAGGTAGCCGGGGGTATCCATGATGTTGAATTTCTTCCCCATCCAGGTCGCCCGAAGCAACGACGTTTGCACGGAAATGAGGCGCTGCTTTTCGCTCGGATGGTAATCGGAGACGGTGGAACCGTCGGCAATGCGGCCCATCCGGCCGATGACACCTGCGCAGGCGAGCATGGCTTCGCACAACATGGTTTTTCCGCAGGAGGCATGTCCGACAACCGCGAAATTTCGAATATCTTCCGGGGTGAACTTTTGCATGACCGAATTATTGCGCTTCCCCTTCGCGCTTGCCAAGTGCTTTTATGCCGGGGCAAACGCATCTAAATTTCGAGGTTGGGACGCCCTCGCTGAGGCGTCCGCGGACGGTCCAGTGGGGGTCGCCCCAGCCGCCATTCGGCGCTTTTTGCGTTAAACGCCAAGGTGCAAATACCTGCAACTAGCTCAGAATACCTGCAAAAAACGCACCCGTGCCTCTAGTTTTCCGACTGTTATTTGCACCTTCCCGAGCCGACCATTTGGGTCCGCCACCCCTTCCCCCCTATATTCATTTAGTCGGATTTAACTCGGATTTAGTGCGACGATTTCCTGCCGGTTGAGGGGCATTTGAACATAAGGCAACAAAGAAAACGAAGTTCAAAAAACCTTCTCAGAGAACCCCGTGGCGGTTCCCCCGTATGTGCTGCTTTGCCATTCTCCCAACCTTTGTTATCTTTGTTACCTTCTGTAACCGTTTTCCAGGCGCAATAAGCCTGAATCAGCCTTTACCGACCCGGACGTGGACTTGGCGGGCAAAGTGCGTGAAAATCACCCGCCCGCCTGGATTTTCCTAAAAGGAAAAATCCGGCGCACTACTGCGACCTGTCAAAGAACGTGGCGTCTGAGCGCCTCAATGAGACACAATACCATCTTTTATTGGGAGTGCAACTACAGAACGATGGGGGTTCTCAAGGCAATTCTGGAGTTTTGTTTTGGGCCATTACGGTCACGGTTGATCGTTGGATTATCAACGGTGAAGCGGGCCGGATTTTGGGCTTTGATTCAGGAACGAAGTAGGCAATGTCGAGGACTTACGAAGGTATGAAACTTGAAAAATCAGGAATAGTTGAAGAACTGAAAGAAAAGCACAAAGAACGACTCGCGCAAGCCCAACAAGAATTGAAAAAAAGAATGGCAACGCCAACAACACGTTTCGATAGTTATATCTCGGACGTTACTCTGTTCTCGAAATGGGCTTACCGAGTCGGCAAAGGATGGTATGGATTCAGTTTGGGCGATGTTCCGCGCGTTTGGACGGACGTGTTGGACGAATTTCTATCCTGGCTGGAAACACAATGTCCGGATTTTGAAATCCATCAGGTCAAGATAAAGTTTCGCGGTTTGAGATTTTATGTAGGCACGAAAACCCATTTATTCATTCCCAACGTGAAAATTCGTTCTCAAATAACCCAACTCCAAAACTTATTGACGATGCCGCAATTTACACCAACGTCCATTCGCGCACCTCGTACAAAACCTCAAAAACATTCCCGCACACCATGAACTTCGTCAGCCTCGACTTTGAGACGGCCAATCATTCCCGCGTGAGCATCTGCGCCGTCGGGATGGCCATCTTTGAGGCTGGCACCTTGGTAGAGGCCCCCTACTGGCTGGTGCGGCCACCGAAAGGGAAGGGTTGGTTTCGAGAAGATTTTATCGAAATTCACGGTTTGACCCATCTGGATGTTCTGGACGCCCCGGAATTTCCCGCCATTGCGCCGGAATTTTTGGCCCGATTGACTCGGTCTGATTTCGTGATTGCGCACAACGCGGAATTTGACATTAGGCATTTGCGCGAGACGCTGGATTATTTCGGATTGGCGCGACCGCAATTCAATTATCTTTGCACCTGTAACCTAGCCCGGCGTGTTTGGCCGGAATTGCCGAGCCACAGTCTGGAAGCGTTGGCGGCACATATTGGCCTTGAATTTCAACACCACCACGCCCAAACTGATGCCGAAGCCGCCGGTCGCGTGATGTTGGCGATGATGAAACGGGCAGATGCGAACGCGCCGCAAGGGTTGTCGCAACGAACGGGTATTACGTTAGAGAGCTTTTAGCCAATAGCACTTTCAAAATGCAAAATACATGCCAAGACCTGCCGGAAATTTCAGAGAGGATGAAATTCGTCCTCCAAGAGGTGGAGAAGTATAAGCTTCCAGAACCGGAAAAAACGTTTTTTTCCATAATTGAAAACAGAATTGGTGATCTGGAAATCCCTACAACGAAATTATTGCAGTTCTTTATGGATCCAAAAGGAGAGCATGATCTCGGATCGCTTTTCCTGCGTGCTTTTTTCGCATGTCTTTTGGAAAAAGACTGCGGCGATATTGCCTGTGACGATGCCAAAGTTGAAGACAACCGGACAGACGACGGAAAGCTTCCTGATCTGGTTATTTCGGCTCCCGGTTGGGTTCTCACGATTGAAAACAAAATAAAGGCTCCGTTATACAATGAATTGGATTTATACGCTAAACATGCGGATAGTCGTTTTCCTAAAAAGAAACCCTTTTTCGCCATCCTTTCGCCAGACGGGAAGAAGGACAATAAATCGCCCGATTGGAAAGCTGTTACATACAAAAACTATTGTAATGCACTTAAACACGATTTGGCGAAAACCATGCTCGAACGCCCGATTTCCAAATGGCAGGTATTTGCCAGGGAATTTATAGTTCATCTCGAAAACACACCGTTCACATTATGTAACCCCACGATTACCATGAAAACACTGCAAATAGAGTTTGTCGAAAAAAACCTATCAGAAGCTCGAGAGCTTAGGAGACTAACCGACTGCTACCGCGCGAATTTGGCGCGTGAGCTTTCTGAACGCATGCAAAAGGAAGTCTCGACGGATCGTCAATTCGTTTTCTCCGACGAACGGGATCCCCATTGGGGATTTGAATGTAATGATGTTTTTGGTGAGGCGCATTTTGGTTTTCTTTTCCAAATTGCATTCCATCGGAAGTTGGCTCACGACAGCCACTTTGTTATTAACGCTTGGATTAGTAATTTGACGGAAGCGCAACAGAAGCAAGTGACCGAATTATTTTCAAGGTGTTGCCGCGAAGGACATGATTGGTGGGCTGATCGTAATGGTCAATTCTTCGACAAACGCGAAGATGCCATAAGTGCATTGTGCGAGATGGCGAAGAAGGTGTTCGATTTTTTTGGGAATGTGCATCCAGCAGTGTCAGCTTAATCAATCAGTATAAACGCGATACAATGATGAATTACTACTGCAAATTACCGCGGAACCAGAGCCTCTGTTTGCGTTGCCTCACGGCTTCACCATCATACCCGCCGCCGTTGCCATGGCGGTTTGTTTCTCATCGAAGGTGAGAAATGTATCGCATCCGGTCTGTCTCGCGGTGGCTACGTGGAAGAGATCGGCGCTGCGACAACCGATGGCTTCATTGTGAGTCGCCCCGAGTTTCTCCGCCTCTCGCAGTACGTCTGTCCAGTCAATCGCCGTGTGGATGAGCAATGCTTCGTCCTTGAGGTCAGTGTCGAGTTGCTTGAGTTGGTTTTTCGCCTGCGCAGCGTCAATGAGGCCGTGAAACAGGGCGAGCCGGACGGCGTTGCGCACTTCCAGCCGATGCCATGGAGTGAACGGCAGCCCTTGGCCAAAACGTTCCATGAACGCAATCGCCTTGGCGGAGCTCTGCTGTTGCAGATACAAGGACACGATGAAGCTGGAATCGGCGTAAGGCGTCAAATTGCCCCCTTATTCTGCTCCAGGATTTTCTTCATGGTTTTGTCGGGGATAATCTTCGTGCCGAACACTCTCTTCAAGCGATCCGCAATGTCGGGCATTCGACATTTAGGCTGCTTCTTCCGGGGCAACGGAACCAGGCGTGCAATAGCTTGCCGTCTCATCGTAATGGCAACCTCTTCGCCCGCTTCAATCCAAGCGAGGATGCGCGGGAAGTTTTGCCTTAAATCTCTGACCGATGCAGTCTTTATGTGAAACATTATGTTTCACCAATTCGTAAATGTCAATGTGGTTCACGCTTGTGCGCCGTTGACGCGGATATTTTGGCGGCTGCTCCAACCTGAAGGGTCACTGGCCAAAAACCTAGTCAAGGTCCTTACTACATCTTCAGCAGCTTGAGCAATTCGGTGCGCGGCACTCATGCTTGCGTGTCGGGAAACATTACAATTCCTAAAACTTTGCTTATCAAATAGTTAGTCACGCAGGGAACCGACATAATAATCGGGCGCGCATCTTCTCCCACGGCGTCGGAATTGTTTACACATTAGAGCGCGATAATTTTTAAACGACGGACTATAAGGCCACGTTATCATTGCAACTTTCTCATTATGAGCCAGATATGATAAGTCGGATGAAAATAGCCCTTTTGCTTTAGGCGGCTTGAACCATGCTCATTAGACAAGCTCACGAGCTGGCACTCAAAAACCAGCAAGGAGAAGGCGAGCGGGGAATAGGAATCCCGTCCCAAGAATCGAATAATGGCTTCACCGCCAGAATCAGAAACTGAAATTAAAATATGAAAACTAAAGAGATCGCATCGTTAATGAGCTTAATCGGGCTGACATCGTTGTCAGCATTCGCGCAGAGTGGTACTTTGCCACCCGGCAATACCGACTTCGGCGGAAGTGGCATTCCCATCGATACCGTAGAGGTGACAACAATCAGCGACGGCGCCAACACCATTACACTGGGGCTGGATGCGACGCAGCGGTATCCGGCGAGTCCGATCATCGACAACGGGGACCTTTATAACAACGGCAAAGCCACGTATTTCGCGGCTCCGGGCCAGCAATGGAATTTTGATTTTTACGCCGGCATCGCTGGCGGAGGCACCTTGTCGGATTACAATTTTGTTTTGAGCTACGCGATTACGCCCGGAACGCCAGCGGCGAAGCTCGGATCCTGGAATCTCAATGCGGGGTCACCCGGAACCGCCACCAGCGTGGAGAATTCTGAATTTCCCGGCTTCGCTTTCCTTGCGACCGGATTCCCGGGCGCCGTGACAGCCCCCGGCTCCCCCTTCGATGGTCCTTATGATATTAACGCCGATGGCGACTACAACTTCATCCTGAGCGCGTATAACGCCGCCGGCGGGTTGCTTGGGACCGATGCCATCACAGTGGACGTTGGACCCGTGCCGGACGCCGCCTCGACGCTGGGACTGATGGGCATTGGCTTGAGCGCGTTGGTTGGTCTGCGCCGCAAGGTCAGCCGCGGCTGATTATTGATCTTATCATCAAGACGCGGAGCCTACCCACTAGGGGACTGCTCCGCGTCTTTTTTTTCTTATTTGCGGTAACGCAGTCCTTCCCCCGGGAAGCAAAATGCCCGTCTCGGCCATGCGGTAGTATTCTTCCACGCTAAAACGATGTTTGGCTTGAGCAAGCATCAAGACAGAATATCAAATCACAGGGTCATTTGCAACTTCGCCTTTCCGAGTTGCTATTCCATTTGGCAGAGCATAAAACTGGAGTTTCAGTTTATCAATAGCGTGTTAGTCAGGCATCCCCTAAACCAAAAGTGAAAGCCATTATGAATGCCAAATTCAAATACATCCTTATTGCGTTGAATCTGTTGGTCGGTGGAAATTGGGCCGTCGGCCAAAGCTCCGTGTTCACCTACCAGGGCCGAGTCACGGACAACGGCACTAACTTCAACGGCAGCGGCCAGTTCGAGTTTGCATTGGTGACCAGCACCAACCTCGGCAGCCAGGCCACTGCCATCGCCACCAACACCAGCGGTTTTATTACTGGCATCGGCGTCGTCAATCCTGGCGACGGCTACACCACCGTCCCGACCGTGACCATCAGCGGTGGCGGCGGTTCGGGTGCGACGGCCACCGCCACCGTCAGCGGCGGCAGAATCACTGGGATCGCTGTCAACACCGCCGGCTCAGGATATACGAGCACGCCGACGGTCATGATCGCACCACCACCGCCGGACATCGCTTATACCACTTATTGGAGCAACGACGGCACGAGCGTTAACGGCGGTGAACCGTCTCATGCCGTGAACGTGGTTGTGGACGAAGGCCTGTTCACCGTGGCCTTGGGCGATACCAATCTGGCGAACATGACGGAAATTCCCGCCGCCATTTTCACCACCCAAGCGAACCTCCAATTACTGATTTGGTTTAATGATGGCGTAAACGGCTTCGCGTTATTGACGCCAGCCCAGAATCTGATGCCGACTCCCTACGCGGACATGGCCAATTACGCGAGCAACGTGTTGGGCACAGTGTCGGCTGGACAATTGAGTGGGACTATTGCGCCGGCGTTGTTGCCCAACTCGGTGTTGACCAATGGGGCCGCCAACGTGACGCTCACCGGCACATTCGCCGCCAATGGCGCTGACATCACCAATATCAACATCTCCTCGCTAGGACCGCCGGGGACGTTCACTCTGGTTTCCCAGCTCTTCTTTGCGCCTGGAATCACTCTTGGTGTGGGGCCTTATCCATTTTCAGTGGTGGCGGTGGACATCAACGGCGACGGCCAATTGGATTTGGTCAGTGCCAACACCGGCGGCAACACGCTCACTGTTCTTACTAATAATGGCGGCGGCGGCTTCGAATCGAATGCCACGATTACTGTGGGGCGAGGCCCCATTTCGGTTGTGACGGCAGACGTCAATGGCGACGGCTTCCCGGATTTGATTTGTGCCAACAACGGCTCCAACACGTTGACGGTGGTGACCAATAATCGTCATGGAGGCTTCGGTTTCAGTGCGACGCTTTTGCTCCCCACCAACGCCGGCCCCTATTACGTCACGGCAGCCGACATCAACGGAGACGGCTTCCCGGATTTGATCGCCTCGGATACATTGTCTGACACCAATCTGACTGTGTTCACCAACAACGGCAGCGGGGTCTTCGGTTCCAACGCCACGCTTGTAGTGGGACGCGAACCAAATCAAGTTGCGGTGGCCGACATCAACGGAGACGGTTTTCCCGATTTGATTAGCGCCAACTATGTCTCCGGCACCCTGAGTGTGCTGACCAATAATGGCCATGGCGTCTTTGGCTCCAACGCCACGCTGGTGGTGGCTAAAGGGCCCGGCTCCGTTTCAGTTGTGGCCACGAATGTCCACGGCAGCGGCCTGCCTGATTTGATCTGCACGGACGTCTATGACAACGCTGTGGTCATTTTCACCAACAACGGCAGCGGCATCTTTGGCTCCAATACCATGATCTCCGTGGGAAATCACCCTCAATCGGTCATCGCCGTGGATCTTACCGGCGATGGTCTGCCAGACTTGGTTACAGCCAACGCGTCCACCACCACGTTGACGGTACTGACGAATAATGGCAGCGGCGGCTTTGGTTCCAACGCCACGATTACTGTGGGGCTGGAGCCCTGGCAAGTTATCGCGGCCGATCTCAACGGCTCCGGCAAACCGGCGTTGATCAGTGCCAATTCAGGCAGCTCTACACTTACGGAGGTGCGGACCTTTCCGGGCTGGCTTGGTTTCGGCGTTGCAGTGGACGGAAGCAGCATTCTCAATCTCAATGCTTCGGAGTTGACCTCGGGCACGGTCCCCCTTGCGCAACTGCCGAGCGCCGTGGTCACTAATACCGAAAGCGGCGTAACCCTCGCCGGCAATTTCTCCGGCGATGGCAGCGGCTTGACCTCTGTGGCGCAACTGGCTGCCGATCAGACATTTTTTGGCGACGACGTGTTCGAAGGCGGATTCGCTGTGAATACAGGCGCCGGCACGATAACAGTTGAAGGGCAATTCGTGCCGACCTTGGACGTCAGCGGCGGAGCCGTGTCTGGCCACATGCGTTTGCGCAACGCGCTGGAGATCTGGCCGAACGATGCCGCCACCGCGGGAGGCTATCTGGACGTACGCAACCTGACTGGCGCACAAACCATCATCTTAACAGGCACCAGCGGAAATATCACGGCAACCAGCGTTACGCAGACCAGCGACCGCAACGCTAAGGAAAATTTTACCCAGATTGACCCACGCGATGTCCTCGACCGTGTGGCCTCGTTGCCCATCAGTAAATGGAATTTCAAGGTGGATACCGCCAACCGCCACATTGGTCCGATGGCCCAGGATTTTCATGCAGCTTTTGATTTAGGGGACGACGACAAACATATCACCACAGTGGATGAAGAGGGCGTGGCGCTGGCGGCCATTCAAGGGCTGAACCAGAAAGTGGAGGAGAAAGAAAAGAGAATTCAGGAGCAAGCCGCGGAAATAGCGGATTTGAAACAACAAATCAGCCGGCTCAGCCAGATGATGAAAACGCTCAACGAGAGATTCAACGAAACACGAAAATGAATGCATCTTGAAAGGCACGATTTCTACGGGCCTCGCCGGGCAACGCCGGCCTTAAAATATTTCAAAAAAAACACTTGCGCGCCGAAATACCTCTGTTATCTTCACCCTCCATTTCGCCTCTGGGCGAGAATGGCGGCTATGGCGCGACCGATAACTGATCGCCCCGCTGGGCGCAGGATTGATGGCCGACGCCGCTTGATGCCGTTACGCATTTTATTTTATGCCAGTTAAATCGTTCAGGCCGTTAACGCCTTCGACGCGCTACATTACTGTGGCGTCGTTCGACGAAATTACGAAGGATTCTCCCGAGCGGAGCCTCATCAGCATCCGCAAGAAATCCGGCGGGCGCAACCATTATGGCCGGGTCACAGCTCGGGGCATTGGAAAAGGCCACAAGCAGTTTTACCGCAACGTCGATTTCAAACGCAATAAACATGGGATTGAGGCCGATGTGATGGCCATTGAATATGATCCGATCCGCACAGCCCGGCTGGCTCTCTTGCAATACAAAGACGGCGAAAAGCGTTATATCCTGGCTCCGGTTGGGTTGCTGGTCGGGGCAAAAGTTCTAAGCGGGCCTTCAGCGCCGCCGGAAGTTGGCAACTGCCTGCCACTCAAGGGCGTACCTGTCGGGCTGCCGATTCATAACATTGAGATTACTCCTGGCCGTGGCGCGCAAATGGTGCGTTCGGCAGGTGGGGCAGCCACATTAATGTCCCGGGATGAAAGCTATGCGCAAATCCGGCTTCCCTCCGGGGAAATCCGCCGGGTGCACGAGACCTGTTATGCGACGATTGGCCAGGTCGGCAATATCGAGCATGAAAACATTGTTTTGGGCAAGGCCGGGCGGTCGCGGCATCGCGGGATTCGTCCGATTAATCGCGGCGTGTCGCGCAATCCCGTGGATCACCCCAATGGCGGCGGGGCCGGAAAATCCAAGAGCGGCGGCGGCTGGCAGCAATTGACCTCACCGTGGGGTTTGCTGGCCAAGGGTTACCGGACAAGGAACAAACGCAAATTCTCGAACCGGTTCATTTTGGTGCGCCGCGATGGCCGTCCGATGAAGCGAAAATAACTGATTAAGAAAACGTATGGGTCGTTCCATTAAAAAAGGTCCGTTTGTGGACCAGCATTTGCAGGACAAGATTGACGCGGCCAAAGCGGCCAAATCAAAGTCGCCGATCAAGACCTGGTCGCGCCGCTCGATGATTACGCCGGATTTTGTAGGATTGACCTTTAGCGTCCACAACGGCAAGGTGTTCAACCCGGTATTCGTTACCGAGAACATGGTCGGTCATCGCCTGGGCGAATTTTCGCTCACGCGCACGTTTAAGAAGCACGGCGCGCACACAGCCAAGGCGGAGGCGAAGTAAAGAATTTATGGAAGTCCAAGCCATCACAAAAAATGTCCGCATGTCCGCGCAGAAAATGCGCGAGGTGGTGCGCCAGATTCAAGGGATGCCCGCCGCGCACGCCCAAGCGGTGCTGGCAGTGGTGCCGCGCAAAGGAGCGCGGGTGGTGGCCAAGACTCTCAAATCAGCCATGGCCAACGCCGAAGACCTCAAGACTCACAAGCCCGAATATTCGGGACTTCAAACCGAGAGGTTGCGGGTCAAGTCCGCCGTGGCCGGCACGGCTGGAAGCATTAAACGTTTCATCCCCAAAGCGCGTGGGTCCGCCGGTCCGATCATCAAACGCAATTGCCACGTAAAAATCGTTTTGTCTGACGAATAATTCTATGGGTCAAAAAACAAATCCAATCGGTCTGCGGCTCGCGGTCAATAAAGACTGGAAATCCAAATGGTTTGCCGAGAAAAAAGAATTCGGCAAATTGCTGGCCGAAGACCGAAAGATTCGCGAGTTGCTCAAGACCAAGCTCGAAGGAGCGTCGGTTTCCAAGATCCAACTCGAACGCGCCGCTTCACGCTGCCGTATCACTATTTTCACGGCCCGTCCCGGCGTGGTCATTGGACGCAAAGGCGCTGAAATCGACAAGCTTAAGGAAGAAATCAGCAAGATGACCGGCAAGGAAGTCTATGTGGACATCCAGGAGATCAAGCAACCCGAGATCGACGCGCAATTGGTGGCGGAGAACGTGGCCGTCCAGCTTGAACGCCGTGTTTCGTTCCGTCGCGCGATGAAGAAAGCGGTGCAAGTGGCGATGGATTTCGGGGCCGAAGGCATCAAAGTGCGCGTGGGCGGACGTTTGGGCGGCGCGGAAATTGCGCGGGTGGAGAAGTATCATCAAGGCCGGGTGCCGCTGCACACATTGCGGGCGAACATTGATTACGGATTTGCCGAAGCCAATACCCTTTACGGGAAGTTGGGCATCAAATGCTGGATTTGCCATGGCGATACGCCTGTGGAAAAAAAGAAAGAACCAGCGCCGCCTGTGCCGGTCGCCGCTTAACAATTTTTGAAAAAGAGATAATATGGCCATAAGTCCCGCAAGAGTAAAATATCGCAAGATGCACCGCGGCAGCCGCAAGGGCCTGGCCCATCGCGGTTCGACGGTGGCCTTTGGCGAGTACGGATTGCAGGCGTTGCAACGCTGCTGGCTGCACAACAAGCAGATTGAGGCTGCGCGCGTGGCCGTGACCCGCTACATGAAGCGTCGCGGCAAAGTTTGGATTCGCATTTTCCCGCAGAAATCTTACACCAAAAAGCCGCTCGAAACGCGCATGGGCAAGGGCAAGGGGCCATTGGAATCCTGGGTTGCCGTCATCCGTCCGGCCAATGTTCTCTTCGAAGTCGATGGCGTGCCGGAAATTGTGGCTCGGGAATCGATGCGCCTGGCCGCGACGAAGTTGCCCATTAAAACCAAGTTTATTTCCCGCCACCAAACGATCTAGCGAATCATGAAGATGTCCGAAATCAAAGATTTGACGCCGCAGGAACTCTCCGCCAAGGGCCGGGACCTGCGTCAGGAGATGTTTAATTTGCGTTTGCAGCAGGCCAGCAGCCAACTGGAAAAGCCGGCCCGTTTGCGCCTCCTGCGCCGGGACGTGGCCCGGATAGAAACCCGGATTTCTCAACTTCGCCAGAAGGCGGCCTAAGGGACATATGCCAGAAGCAACTCCGTCAGAAACAAAACAGCCGGTCGAAGCCAGGCGCGGACACCGCAAGGAACGCCTGGGCAAGGTCATCGCCGCCAAAATGGCCAAGACCATTGTCGTGGAGGTCCAGCGCCGTTTCCCGCACCCGGAATACCAGAAGGTCATCACGGCCTATTCCAAACTCTACGCGCACGATGAAAAAAGCGAAGCCAAGGTGGGCGACCTGGTCTTGGTCCGCGAAACGCGGCCGCTCTCGAAGTTGAAGCGCTGGCGTTTGACCCAGGTGGTGGAACGTTCCGCCGAAGCTCCCGCTCACGCCTAACCAGGATTTATGCTACAGGTTCGCTCCATCTTAGACGTGGCCGACAACACCGGCGCCAAGCGCGCCGCTGCCATCGGGGTCATCGGCCGCAATCAGCGTTATGCCGGCATCGGCGATATCATCAAGGCCCATATCAAAGAGGCCGCGCCGGATGGCACTGTCAAGAAGGGCGAAGTGGTCGATGCGGTCGTTGTCCGCACGCGCAAACAGATTCGCCGGGCGGACGGTTCTTATCTGCGGTTTGACAGCAACGCCATTGTGATTATTGACAAGGAGAATAATCCACGCGGCACGCGCATTTTCGGCCCGGTGGCCCGCGAATTGCGCGAGAAGCGGTTCATGAAGATCATTTCCCTGGCGCCGGAGGTTATCTAGTTATGCCCAAAGCACATGTCAAAAAAGGGGAGGAAGTCGTCGTCATTGCCGGGTCCGAGAAAGGCCGGCGCGGCAAGATTTTGCACGTCAATACGAAGAAACAGCGCGTGTTGGTCGAGGGCCTGAAAATGATCAAACGGCACACCCGCAAGAACCAGCAGAACCCCCAGGGGGCGATTGTCGAGCGCGAAGGCTCGATTCATATTTCCAATGTCATGCTGGCTTCCAGATTCGATGATGGCGCCGGCGCACAGGCCCCGGCCGAAACGGTGGAGGCCGCCAAAGAATGAAACCGAGACTTTACCAGAAATATATCGAAGAGGTGCGTCCCGCTTTGCGCGACAAACGCAAATACGGCAATGTCCATCAGATTCCGCGCCTGGAAAAAATCGTTGTGAATATGGGCGTCAGCGCCTCCCTGGAAAAAGGGGCCGTTGAAGACGCCGTGCGCGACATGGCGATGATTACCGGCCGCAAGCCGGTCATCAGCAAGTCGCGGCATAGCATTGCCAATTTTAAATTGCGCGAGGGCCAGCCCATTGGCTGCCGGGTGACGTTGCGCCGGGAAGTGATGTATGAGTTTTTTGACCGGTTGGTCTCCACGGCCCTGCCCCGTATTCGCGACTTTCGCGGACTCTCGCCCCGGTCCTTTGACGGACGCGGAAATTATACGCTTGGGGTTGGCGATCAGACGATTTTCCCCGAAATTGAACTGGACAAGATTAAACGGACGCAAGGCATGGACATTACGATCGTAACAAGCGCGCCCAGCAATGAGGAGGCCCTGGAATTGCTTAAAATGATGGGCATGCCCTTTGCCGAAGCGAAATAACTGAGAAATTTATGGCCAAAACAGCCTGGATAGAACGAAACAAAAGAAAAGCGGCGACGGTAAAAAAATTCGCCGCCATCCGCGCCGAACTTAAAGCGAAGCGCGATTACGCCGGCTTGAGCAAATTGCCCCGCGATGCCAGTCCATCGCGCGTGGTCAATCGCTGCTCGATGTCCGGACGCCGCCACGGCTATCTGCGCAAATTCGGGTGTTCACGGCTGACCTTTCGCGAGGCCGCATTGAACGGATTGATTCCCGGAGTCACCAAGGCCAGTTGGTAAAAGACTATGAGCGACCCAATTTCAGACCTGCTCACGCGTATCCGCAACGCCAGCCGCGCCATGTTGCCGCATGTCAACGTGCCGCACTCCCGGTTGAAGGAGAACGTCGCCAAGGTCCTTCTGCGCGAAGGCTACGTGTCGGAGGTTGTGGTGGAAGGCAAACCTTTCAAGACGATCAAGATTAAAATGAAGTACGTCGGCCGCAAATGCGTCATCGAGGGCTTGCGCCGTGTCAGTTCGCCGGGTTTGCGCCGATACCAGGGCTCGCAGGACATTCCCCGAGTGCTCGGTGGATTGGGCGTGTCCATCCTGTCCACGTCCGAGGGCGTCATGACCGGAATTCAGGCGCGCAAGAAAAACGTGGGCGGCGAATTGTTGTGCGAAGTTTGGTAAAATGGCAGAACATCCGAGCCAGGATTTTTAGAATATGTCGCGAATAGGAAAATTACCGGTGGCCCTGCCGCCGAAGGTCAAAGTCGAGATTAAAGGCCAGAAGGTCTTTGTTGAAGGCCCCAAAGGCAAACTCGATTTCGAACTGCCTTCCCGCACTTCGGCCAAGGTTGACGGCGGGAACATCCTTGTCAGCCGCCAGGGCGATGATGCCGAGGCCAAGGCGCTGCATGGGCTGAGCCGGGCCATTGTCAATAATATGGTCAAGGGAGTCAGCGACGGTTTTGTCAAGAAGCTTGAGATCCAGGGCGTTGGCTTCAAGGCGGCCGTGCAAGGCAACAAAGTGAACCTGGCTTTGGGCTATTCGCATCCGGTCAATTATCCCATTCCCGACCAGATCAAAGTAACGGTCGAGGAAAATACCAAGCTGACCATCGAAGGCCCCAACAAACAATTGGTGGGTCAGGTGGCGGCGGAAATACGCAGCTACTATCCGCCTGAGCCTTACAAAGGCAAGGGAGTTCGCTATGTCGGCGAGCAGGTCCGGCGCAAGGAAGGCAAGACGGTGCAATAAGCATGAGAACAGACAAGAAATTACGGCTGGCGACCCTGCGTCACTGGCGCATTCGCAAAAAAATTTCGGGCACGAAGGAACGTCCCCGCATGAGCGTTCGTTTCTCCAATCAGCACATCTTCGTGCAGTTTATTGACGACGTGAAGCGCGTGACGATCGCTTCCGCTTCGACGCTGGGCAAGAAAGCGGCGGCGGCGGAAAAATTGGCCGCCAACGCGGCCGGAGCAAAGAAAATCGGCGCACTTGCGGCAGAGGCAGCCAAGAGCAAGGGAATTACCAGGGTCGTGTTCGACCGCAGCGGCGCGCGTTACCACGGCAAAGTCAAGGCGCTGGCCGAGGCCGCGCGCGAAGGCGGTTTGCAATTTTAATCTTGAAGAAGGAATACTGTGCCTGAAATAAATAAAAGTTCTTCCGGCAATCCCAGATCAGGAGGAGGCGGACGCGGCCCCGGTCGCGGCCCGCGTCGCGCACGGCCCGGAGGGCCCGAAGGCTCGGAATCGACGCAAGACAACGCCGGCGGTTCAGAGTTGACCGAAAAGGTCGTTTTCATCAACCGTTCCGCCAAAGTCGTCAAAGGTGGCCGCCGCTTCAGTTTTAGCGCGCTGGTCGTCGCGGGTGACAAGCATGGCCGCATCGGCCTTGGCTTGGGCAAAGCGGTTGAAGTTTCCGAAGCCATTCGCAAAGGCGGCGAAATGGCCAAGCAACGGATGATCCAGGTTTCGTTGAAGGATGCGACCATTCCTCATGAAGTTTTCTGCCGCTATGGCGGCGCCAAAGTGCTGCTGCGTCCGGCCTCTCCCGGCACCGGTCTTATCGCCGGGAAAACAGTTCGCGCCGTGCTGGAATCCGCCGGCATCAAAGATATTTTAAGCAAGTCGCTTGGCTCCAATAACCCGTCCAACGTCGTCAAGGCCACCATGGAGGGACTCCAACGGCTGCGTTTGCACGAGGACATTTATCGCAACCGCGGATTGGAAGTCAAGAAACGCCCTGCCCCAGTCGCAGCCAATGCACCGGTAGCGCCTTCCCGTCCCGCTCCTGCTTTGGCTCCTGCTCCGACCCCGGCTCCTGCTCCGACCCCGGCTCCTGCTCCGGCCCCAGCCCCGACTCCGGCGGCGGCGGCCGCTCCGACTGCGCCCGCCGAAAACGGTTCACCGTCTGCTACTGCTTAATTTTTATGCGCTTACACGATCTCAAACCGCGCCCCGGCGCCAAGCATCGCCGCAAACGCCTCGGCCAGGGCGAATCCAGCGGCCACGGCAAAACCAGCGGTCGTGGCGGCAAAGGCCAGACGGCCCGTTCGGGCAGTTCCGTTCGCATTGGTTTTGAAGGCGGCCAGATGCCGTTGATCCGGCGCATTCCCAAACGCGGCTTTAACAATGCGCGTTTTGCCATACGTTACATTCCGGTCAATTTGGAATCGCTGAATAAATTCGATAATGGCGCGACGGTGGACGAAGCGGCCTTGCGCGGTTCGGGCCTGGCCCAAGGCCGGGAAAAGCGCGTCAAAATTTTAGGCGATGGCGAACTGACCCGCAAATTGACCGTCAAGGCCCACGCATTCAGCGCGACGGCCCGCGCCAAGATTGAAAAACTGGGAGGCGCCTGCCAATTGATCGAATTCCCCAAACAGCAGGCCAAACCCGAAAACAAGGAATCAGCCAAAGCGGAGAAACCGGCCAAAGCAGCCAAGCCGGCAAAATCGGCGGAAAAACCGGCCTAGTGAGTTCATAGATGTTCAAATCCATTCTCAATACTTTAAGCAACTGCTTCAAGATACCGGAGCTGAAATCCCGGATTGTTTTCACCATGGTGGTATTGGCGGTGTGCCGCCTGGCTTCGCAAGTTCCTGTGCCGGGATTGGATGGCGGGGCGCTGGCCAGATTCTTTGAGTCCGGCGCGGGCAAGAACGCCGGAGGGCTGTTTGGGATGTACAGCATGTTTACCGGCGGCGGGTTCGAGCGTTGCGCGGTGGGTGCCTTGGGCATCATGCCCTACATCAGCTCGACCATCATTTTGCAATTGCTCCAGGCAGTCATTCCATTTTTGAGCAAGCTCGCGCGCGAAGAAGGCGGCCGCGCCAAGCTCATTCAATATGGCCGCGTCCTGACTCTTTTCCTCTGTTTGGGCCAGGCATTCTTCATGGCGCTGGGCTGGGAGCATGCCGGCGACATTTTCAGAGGGTTCAGCGGCAACCTTGTTCTGATCCACCCTCTCTGGTGGTATCGCATTCAAACCACCGTTATTGTGACCACTGGAACGATGTTGCTGATGTGGTTGGGCGAACAAATCACCGATCGCGGCATTGGCAACGGCATTTCACTCATCATCACCGTTGGCATTCTGGCGCGATTGCCGGCTGCCGGCCAGGGATTGTGGGACATGTTTTTCGGAGGCGGAGCCGGGGCGGATCACCGGCCGACCATTTTCCATTTCATTGCATTGCTGCTCCTCCTCTTCGCGGTCATTGCCGGCGTGGTGGCGGTGACTCAGGCCGAACGGAAAATTCCCGTACAGTACGCCCAGCGCGTGGTGGGCCGCAAAACGTATTCGGGCGGCAGTTCGTTCATGCCTTTGCGCGTCAATTATTCCGGCGTCATGCCGGTTATTTTTGCCTCGGCCATCCTCATGTTTCCGACGATGATATTTCGCGTTTTGGGCGGCAGGTACCACTGGAAAGTCTTTGACGAATTGGCCTCCGCGTTGAGCCGGGGTTCGGCCCTTTACCTCATGCTTTATGGGCTGATGATTTTGTTCTTCTCCTACTTCTGGGTCGCCACGCAATTCAATGAATTGCAAATCTCCGACGACATGAAGAAGTCCGGCGGATACATCCCGGGCGTGCGGCCCGGTCAGGCCACCAGCGAATACCTTCATCGCACCATGAGCCGCATTACGCTGGCGGGCGCTATTTTTCTGACGGTTATTGCAGTCATCCCCATCCTATTGGGAGACGCCATGAACGTTCCGCAGAACGTGGCTAATTTCTTTGGCGGAACGAGCCTGTTGATCATTGTCGGTGTCATGCTCGATACCATGCGGCAGATGGAATCGCATCTGTTAATGCGGCATTACGACGGCTTCCTGAAGAAAGGCCGGCTCAAGGGCCGGTTTTAGCCGGGCACTTTGCGGAGTCGTAGTGTGGCTGGAAAAATGATCATCTTGAAGTCGGAGCGCGACTTGGAAGCGATGCGCCCCGCTTGCGAAGTGGCCAGCACGGTCCTGGAAGAAGTTGGGGCGTTCATTCAGCCGGGCATTACCACGCGGGAAGTGGACGAATTTGCGGGGGCGAGGATGCGGCAACACGGAGCCAAGAGCGCCTTTTTGGGATACCGCAAGTTTCCGCGGCAGATATGTATTTCGGTTAATGAGGAAGTGGTTCATGGCTTGGGAGGGCCGCGAAGGCTGGAGTTTGGCGATATTGTCAGCCTGGACATTGGCGTGTCGTATCATGGATATATCGGCGACACCGCCAAGACGGTGGCCGTAGGCGGATGCGACGTGCGGGCGCAACGGCTGATGGATGTAACGGAACAGGCTCTCTATGAGGGCATTGCGCAGGCGGTGGCGGGCAATAGAGTTGTGGATATTTCGCGCGCTGTGCAGAAGTACGTGGAATCCAATGGGTTCAGCATCGTGCGCGAATTTGTTGGGCATGGCGTGGGCCGGACGGTTCATGAAGAGCCGCAAGTGCCCAATTTCGTTGAAAACGAGAAAGGATCGCCTAAATTGAGGCCCGGCATGACGTTGGCCATTGAACCGATGGTCAATGCCGGAACAGCCCAAGTGGGGGTCCGAAATGACGGCTGGACAGTAGTCACTAAAGATGGTCAATTATCCGCTCATTTTGAGCATACGGTGTTGATCACAACCGGAGAACCGGAAGTTTTAACATGGCCCGCAAAGACGCCATTGAAGTTGAAGGCAGGATAGTGGAAATTCTGGCCGCAACTCTCTTTCGCGTCGAGCTGGCCAATGGCCATCGGCTGCTGGCCCATGTTTCGAGCAGACGGCGTCTGGCGTTCCAGCGCACGTCGCTGGGAGACACAGTGAAAGTGGAAATGTCGCCGTACGACATGTCCAAGGGCAGCATAATGGCGGCGGTCGAATGAATTTATGAAAGTCAGAGCGTCAGTCAAAAAACTTTGCGAGAATTGCAAGGTTATTAAACGCAAGGGCGTGATTCGTGTCATTTGCACGAACCCGCGCCACAAACAGAAACAAGGCTAAGAGAATTTATGGCTCGCATTGTTGGAGTTGAAATACCAGGCGAAAAGCGAATCGACATCGCTCTGCGCTACATTTACGGCATTGGCCCGTCCAATGCCAAAGTCATCCTGGCCAAGGCCCAGATCGATCCGGCCATTCGCGCCAAGAACCTTAATGAACAGCAGTTGTCGCAAATCGTTCATGCGATCCAGGACGGCAAGTATGTCATTGAAGGCGATCTGCGCCGCGAGTTGGGCATGAATTTGAAACGCCTGCAAGGCATCAAGTGCTATCGCGGCATCCGCCATTTGCGCGGTTTGCCAGTCCGCGGCCAGCGCACTTCCACCAATGCCCGCACGCGCAAAGGCCCGCGCAAGACCGTGGGCGTGCAGCGTAATCCCAACGCCAAGACCGGCATTCACTGATTTCCCTTTATGGCTGAAGAAACAAAAGTCAAAAAATCCTCGCCCAAGAAAGAGGGCAAACCTGAATCGGCTGAGGCGCCCAAGAAGGCGGCCGCTGCCGATGCTCCATCTGCCGATGCCAAGAAGCCAGCCGCCGAAGGCGCCGCTGCCCCTGCCCCGGCCGCCCCGGTTGCAGCCGCCGCTGCTCCGACTGCCGCGGAATTGCTGGCCGAGGACGCCAACGCCAAGAAGATCATCAAGGCCAAAGGTTCCAAGAACATCGCCGTCGGCATCGCCAATATTTTGGCCACTTTCAATAATACCAACGTCAGCATTACCGACATGCACGGCAACGTGCTCGGTTGGTCAAGCGCGGGCCGCGTCGGTTTCAAAGGCTCGCGCAAGAGCACTGCCTTTGCCGCCCAACAGGTCGCGCAAGATGCCGCCCGGCAGGCCATGTCGCACGGAATGCGCGAAGTCGAAGTGCGCGTCAAAGGTCCCGGTTCCGGCCGTGAATCGGCCATCCGCGCGTTGCAGGCCATCGGCCTGGAAATCTCGGCCATCAAGGACGTCACTCCCATTCCGCACAATGGCTGCCGTCCGCGCAAAAAACGCCGCGTTTAACACCAACCCGATTTACTATGGCACGTTACACTGGTCCTCGCACTCGCATCAGCCGCCGATTCGGCATACCGCTTTTCGGTCCGGACAAATATCTGGAGCGCCGCAACTACGGCCCCGGTGTTCATGGCCCCAAGTCGCGCCGCAAGCACACCGAGTACGGTCTGGGACTGATCGAAAAGCAAAAACTCCGTTATTTCTATGGCCTGATGGAACGCCAGTTCCGCGGCGTTTATGAACGCGCGTTGCGCCGTCGTGGCGTCACCGGCGAACAAATGCTGCAAATCCTGGAGACCCGCCTCGACAACGTGGTGTATCATCTCGGTTTTGCCATTACTCGGGCCGCCGCCCGTCAAATGGTCAGTCACGGTCATGTCAAGGTCAACGCCCGCAAGGTCAACATTCCCTCTTATGGGTTGAAGGTGAACGATGTCATCGAGGTGCGTGAAACCAATGTTTCGCGCCAATTGGCCACAAAGAACCTTGAATTGTCCACGAGCAAAGTCGTGCCCGGCTGGCTCTCGCTGAGCAAAGAAGCCTTCAAAGGAGTGGTCATGCGAATTCCAACCCGCGATGAAATCCAGCCGATTGCCAATGAGCAGGCTGTAGTCGAATTTTATTCCCGCTAATGTATGAAACCGTCCCGCTTCGGCGGGACAAAAACAATTACACGGGCCGCTTCGTCGGCGGGAACGGCGCAGAGGCCAGATTAAAATTGTTGAAAGGAAAGTTATGCCAGTACGTTTAGGACGTTTTGAAATGCCCAAGCGGTTGATCAAAGAAGATACAACCGCCACCGAAACCTACGCCAAATTCATCGCTGAACCCTTTGAGACTGGTTACGGCCACACCATCGGCAACTCGTTGCGCCGGGTTTTGCTCTCTTCGCTGGAAGGCGCCGCCATCACCTCGATCAAGATCGATGGCGCAGTGCACGAATTTGCCACGATTGACGGCGTGGTCGAAGACATGACCGACGTGGTCTTGAACCTGAAGAAAGTGCTCTTCCGTTCCCATGCCCGGGAACCGCAGACGCTTCTGCTCTCTGTCAATAAAGAAGGGGCCGTCACGGCGGGCGACATCGAATTGGTCCAGGACCTCGAACTCGTCAATCCCAAGCAGGTCATCTGCACTCTCGACAAGAAGAAAAAGTTTGAAATGGAACTGGAAGTCAAAGTCGGCCGCGGCTTCTGCCCCGGCGATGAAAACAAAAAGCCCGATCAAGCCATCGGCGTCATTGCCATTGACTCCCTTTTCTCTCCTGTCACGCGCGTGCGTTACGCCGTGGAAAATGCCCGGGTCGGCCAGCGCACCGATTATGACCGGCTCCTGTTGGAGATTTGGACGGACGGCCGCATTTCGCCCGACGACGCGCTGACCCAGGCGTCGGCCATTCTGCAGCATCATCTGGACGTATTTGTCGGCTACGACAAGAACGCGGTTGAATTCGAGGAGACCGAAGCCAAGCAGGACGACGAGAAGGCGAAGATGAAAAAGCTGCTCAATATGAGCGTCAACGAAATCGAGTTGAGCGTGCGCGCCGCCAATTGCTTGAACAACGCCAACATCACCACCGTCGGCCAGTTAGCGATGAAGACCGAGGCGGAGATGCTCAAATATCGCAACTTCGGCAAAAAATCGCTTAACGAAATCAAAGAAAAGCTGGCCAGCCTCGGCTTGTCGTTGGGCATGAACATTGATTCCGATCTGCTGGAGACACCCAAGGACGAGAACAAACTCGAATAACGGAGATTTATGCGCCACCTGAAACGCACCGCCAAACTGGGCCGCACTGGCCAGCATCGCAACCGGATGCTGGCGAACATGGTTTGCAGCCTGATTAAACATCGCCGCGTCAAGACTACCCTGGCCAAGGCCAAGGCCGCGCGATCTGTCGCCGAAAAGATGATCACCTTGGGCAAAGGCGGCTCTCTGCATGATCGCCGCCTGGCTTCAGCCCGCCTCCATCAGGACGAGGACGCTGTGAAAATTCTTTTCAACGACATCGCGCCTACCCAGAAAGAACGCCGCGGTGGTTACACGCGCATTGTTCGATTAGGCCAGCGCCAGGGGGACGCCGCGCAGTTGGTTATTCTGGAATTCGTCGACGTGCCGGTTCCCGAAGCCCCTGCCGAACCGGCCAAGCCCGCCACCACTGAAGCAAAGAAATCCGAAAAAGCGGAAGGTAAAGAGAAAAAGCAGGAAGAACAGGCCGCCGCCGCGCCGGCCTAGCCGATTGCTCCTTGATTCCGTCTCGCGCTCGTCCCACAATTGGCGGACGATGCGTCGGCTTTTTATTGCGCTTGCCACATGTCTGCTTTTCGCGCCCATCCTTCGGGCGGAGGAAGGGAGCGTTGTCAAAGTCCTGCCGCAGCTTTTGGATCAGCAAGGCCGCCACACTCTTTCCCCCAGCCTTTACGAGCGCGACGCCTACCAATTTCATCTGCGGAAGAACCCGAAGTTGCGTGGCGGCGTCCGTTTGGCCGTGCAATGGAAGGCGAAAAATGTGGACTGGTCCAAACTCAAACTTAGGGCGGAAATGCGCTGTCTGCTGGAGGATAATCTTCATTTTGTCACCAGGGAAGAACCAGCCATCAAAAATGGGCACTACAGCAGTTGGGCCGAATTTAGAATCGAGGGTCCCGACTACAAAACTTTCGGTGACCTGGTGGCCTGGCGAGTGACCCTGTTGGAAGGCGACCATGAACTCGGGCATTTGGAATCCTTCCTGTGGTCCCCGGTTCCAACTAAGTGACAGTTTCTGACAAACTGACCTGCCCGAGTTTCATTTAGGCTCCTGGTTGCGAGCGAGATTTGGCCGACAGCGTGAACGCACGTTCCATTTTTTGCATCAGGAACCTGGCGCCCGGATTTTCATATTCCTTTTTGTGGTGAAGGAACAACAAGAATACTTTTGTCGCCGACTTGTTTAACGCATAATAAACGCGTCAGGCGCCGGAAGCACCTATCCGATGACACGAATCCTTGCAGCGCGTTTTGAAAATTGGAAGGGCCATGCCGCGAATTTCGGGCACATGATCGCCCATTTGCTCAGGCGCTTCGGCCAATCGTCCAGTCAACCAGGCAAGATCCGTTTCCAACTTGGGATGGTCAATCGAATACTGTTCGGCGAGCATGTCAAACGCGGGAGTGCGGATAACAGTGAAGCGCCCCATGAATATCTTTAAGCCAGGGTGGAAACGTAATCTGCTAATTTGCTTGAGCGCGCCAGCAAGCTATCCAGTGGCTCGAATCCAATCGCTTGGCGGTATTCCGCCATTTCGTAATCAATGGCCTTGCCATCCGCCGTCCCAGCCCAAGGAGCCTCGCGATGAGTGGCTGCTTCGATTTGTGCCGCCGTGGCGTCAGCCCAATCGGCCGCGACGCGCTCCAGCGTTTGAACCTCCGCGCCGGAAAACTTCGCAGGATTAAATTTCGCGCCGAGCGTGATGAGCCGGGTTTGGATAAAGCTTTTGTGCTTCACTTTCACTTCCCGCACCCATCCGGCCGTTTCCATTTTCTTGATGATCTTCTCGATTTTGTCCGGGTAAGGGCCATGCGGCAATTTGCGATAGACCGCTCCGGTGACAGAATGTCCATGCGCTTCCTGATGGTCAAAATCCACGAAGTAAAGCAGCTTCATCAACTTGGTTCGCCCCAGATGCACGTTGTTAATGCGCTCCAGAAAATAGAGAATCACCTGCTGAACTTTTTCGTCGGAATGATTGCTGTTCGTTGCGCTCACAACAAAATGATTAAATAATAAAGCTCGAAACTAGTCAACCTTAAGGACTTTGTAACTTTTCCATTACCTTCTCCGTCGCCTCTTCCACTTTAACTGGCGTTAACGCACCGCCGCGCATTTTTAATTCCACTTCGCCCTTGGCCAGCGACTTCTCACCGATGGCCACACGGATGGGAAATCCGATTAATTCGGAATCCTTGAACTTGAAGCCGGGCCGTTCGTCGCGATCATCCAAAATAACTTCCACACCGCGCGCGCTCAGGTCAGCGTAAAGTTTTACAGCCAGCTTCATCACTGCGCTATCGGGCGCGACGTTCAACGGCGTCAAACACACAGTGTAAGGCGCGACGCTGAGCGGCCAGATGATGCCGTCCTTATCGTTGCATTGTTCAATGACAGCCTGGAGCGTCCGCGTCACGCCGATGCCGTAGCAGCCCATGATGGCGGGGTGTTTCTTGCCAGCTTCATCGAGGAAACAGGCATTGAACGCCTCACTGTATTTGGTGCCGAGTTTGAACACGTGGCCGACTTCGATGGCGCGCCGGATGCTCAAAGGCTGGCCGCATTTCGTGCAAGGCTCGCCAGTCTGGGTCAAACGCAAGTCGGCCCATTTGTTGACAACGATGTCGCGCTGGATATCAATGTGGCGAAGATGAAAACCGTCTTCGTTCGCGCCGGTGGTCATGTTCGCGGCCCCGCGCAAAGTTTCGTCGGCGTAGATCGGCAAATCCTTCACGCCGACCGCGCCAAGGCTGCCCGGCCGCGCCTTCAGCGCCGCCACGATTTCCTCCGATTCAGCCGAACGAAATGTATCCGTTCCTAATGTGGCCGCCAGTTTCACTTCGTTTAAGGAATGATCTCCGCGCATGAGGATCAGCGCCGGCTTGTCTTTGACGATGTAAACCAGCGTCTTGATTTGCCGGTCGGCGGCCACGCTAAACGGCGGACGAGCTAAATGTTCAATCGTACTCACACCTGGCGTCGGGAATTTCTCCGGATCTCCACCCGATGCCGATTCAGTCGGTGTCACGCGGCTGCTGGCTTTATCGACGTTGGCGGCATAATGGCACTGATCGCAATACGCCACTTCATTTTCGCCCGTTTCAGCCGGCACCATGAACTCGTGCGAGAATTTTCCGGCCATCACGCCCGTATCGGCTTCCACCGCCATGGTTTTGAGCCCGCAACGTTGGAAAATGCGCGCGTAAGCGTCGTACATTTTCTGGTAACTGATCTGCGCCGCCTCATCCGTGGCATCGAAACTATATGCGTCCTTCATGACGAATTCCTTGGCGCGCATCAGTCCAAAGCGCGGCCGAATTTCATCGCGAAACTTGGTTTGAATTTGGTAAAAATTCTTCGGCAATTGGCGGTAAGAACTCAACTCCCCCGCCACCAGGCTGGTCACGACCTCTTCATGCGTCGGACCGAGAACCCACTCCTTTTTAGCGTGATCACGCGCCTTGAAAAGAACGCCCTGGGCGGTTTCGTAGCGGCCGCTTTGCTGCCAGATTTCCGGCGGTTGCAGGGCGGGCATGAGGACCTCCAGCGCTCCCGCCCGGTCCATCTCTTCGCGGACGATCTGTTCCACCTTGCGCAAGGCGCGCATGCCAAGGGGCAGGAACGTGTAAAGTCCGCCGGTGAGTTTGCGCACCAAACCGGCCCGCAGCAGCAGCTTGTGCGAAATAATCTCGGCTTCCGCCGGAATTTCCTTGAGAGTCGGAATAAATGCCTGGCTCCAACGCATAAATAATGAATCGATGAATTTCCTGTGGCCTCTTGGCCAATCAATATAGAAAGCGTATTGTGAATGAGCCGCAATTTGGAGCAAGCCAAATTAGAGACGGCGATAAACCTCCGAACGATGTTGGATTCGATAAATGCGAATTAACTTCTAAGAGGGATAGTTCCAATACAGAATGCGATAGTCACCAACGCGTAGTTTACAGAGGCCAGCCAAATCCTCGGGCATTCCCACAAGACGCCGACGCACCATGACTGCGGCATTTTCCGAGAGCCATTGAATTCTTCGCTCAACGCTCGCGCCAATAGCAGTGTCCAATTCGTTGAGCTGAGCCTGGGCTTTGCTGCCTATTTCGAACCTGTAGAACATTCCAAGTGGCGCGGCTTCCACGGCTTGAATTTGCCGGCTTTATCTTCACGCCGAGCCGCCCGTAATTCGGCCATGATCCTGGGATTATGAGCGGTCAGCCAATCCTGTAACTCGTCCAGCGTTTCCACCGAGGACAAAACATGAGCCGGAATTTCAACCGTTTCCATCTTCATATTTGGAGTCTACACCAATCAGAACACTTCGCAAGCAAACCCATGTCGCTTTGATCTGGTAAACTTGCCACAAGTGATAAAGCGCCAATGTTGTTGCAACCTGATCACTCAACATGAAACACGCTGCAATATGAAAGACGCCACTACGATGGCGCTTTCCGCGAGCCATTAACGATTGCGAAGCGAAGCTGGAAGAAGTATTAAAGGTAAAATGAGATGAAGCCAATGAAGGTGGCAATTCGAGCTTTGATTTCCCTGATTTGCGGGGCCTGCATCGTGTACGTGTTAGCCGCCCTAACCCCGGAGCGATTTGAACCTGCATTATACTGGTCTCTTCCTCTGTTTCACAAAGTATTTCCCCCATGGGTCGCTGGGCCAAACCCGGAAGCCGCTGGATGCGCATTGCTCACGAATACCCTTCTCTTGGCGACGGTAGCGTTCTTGCTATTGTCCCGAAAAAGACACACGCCCTAACAACGTCCCGCGTTAACGCTCCGTCAATCTTGTTGGATTGCGCTAGGATAAAAAGTCGGTTAAACTATTTTCATGAAGATCATTTTTCAGTTGAGCAGGGAAGAAGAAGCGAAGGCGCTGGCAATTCTGCTGCGCCGCTCTCCGGGAATGATTTTGCCTGAACGCACCTATGTGCTTGGCGAAGACGCTGTCGGATCACTCCGGGACGCTGGCATCCGATTTACTCAATTAAGTCGGGAAGCCTTTGCACCGTAAAAAGTTTCTTGGGGGACTTCATCACGAACTCGCGAGGAATCAGGAATTTCCAAAACTCTCAACAGACCGTTTACTTTACTTGACAGTGTTCACCAGCGGCGTCATTCCCTGAATCCGGACTTCCAATCGGTCACCTGAAGCTATCGGCCCCACTCCGCTGGGCGTGCCGGTGATGATGACATCGCCGGGCAGCAGCGTCATGTTTGTCGAAACGAAACTGACCAGGTGCGCGCAATTGAAAATGAGCTGGCTGGTGTTGGAATTTTGCCGCAGGCGCCCGTTTTGAAACAATTGGATGGTCAGATTTTGGGGATCCAATTTCGTTTCGATATACGGCCCAAGTGGCGTGAAAGTATCGAACGACTTGGCGCGCGCCCACTGGCTTTCTGAATTCTGAATGGTGCGGTCGCTGATGTCCTCTGCCGTCGTGTAACCAAAAATATAACGCGACGCCGCTGCGGCACTGACGTTGCGGACGCGCCGCCCAATCACGATGGCCAACTCCGCTTCATAATCAGTCCGATGTTGCGGGAAGGGAATTTCGATTTTGCCTCCGTTCGGAATGAGGGACGTTGTCGCCTTAAACCAGAATAACGGTTCTTTGGGGAGTTGCTTATTTTGCTCGCGAGCGTGATCGACGTAATTAAGCCCGATGGCAATGATTTTCGATGGCGCGACTGGCGTCAACGTTTTGACCCCTTTGAAAGACATGGGTTTCTTGTCAAAGGAAGGCGAATCAAAGACGTCGTCCCGCGCGCGGAAAAGCTGTCCTTCCACCACCATCGCGTAAAAAATGTCGTCGCCTTTTTGAAAGCGGCCAATCGTTGCCATAACGTGACAAATTGATGACTATCCGGCTCTGTCTTCGCACGGTGAAAGGTCAAACCAACTCCGCCTCTTCAATCTCCCTGGGCGGCGCTGTTAAGGGCGTGCCATCCTCGCCTTCCGGATATTCGAAAATGCGCCCCTCAAAATTGCGGATAATGACGCGGTCCTTGTTCCGGCTAAGAATGTAGTCGGGATTGATTGGCACCTTGCCGCCTCCGCCCGGAGCGTCAATAACATATTGGGGCACGGCATAGCCGGTGGTATGGCCGCGCAGATTTTCCATTATTTCCAATCCCTTCCGCACGCTGGCGCGCAAATGGGCCGAACCGGAAATCAAGTCGCATTGATAAATGTAGTAAGGCTTGACCCGGCACATGAGCAGCTTCTGCATCAAAGCCCGCATCACCGTTGAATCGTCGTTGACATGGCGCAACAAAACCGCCTGATTGCCCAGCGGAACGCCCGCATCGGCCAGCCGTCCAAGGGCGTCGCGCACTTCCGTCGTCAATTCGCGCGGATGATTGGAATGGATGCTGATAAATAGCGGATGGTATTTCCGCAGCATCGCGCACAATTCCGGCGTAATGCGTTGCGGCAAAAAGATGGGAATACGCGTGCCGATGCGCAGAAATTCCACATGGGGAATCGAGCGCAACCGGTGCAGGAGCATCTCCAGCTTCTCATCGCTCAATAGAAGCGGATCGCCTCCGCTCAAGAGCACGTCGCGGATTTCCGGATGCTCCCTGACGTACTGAATCTGCCGTTCAAATTGCGGATGGAAATCGTAACCGCTGGCGTTGCTGACCATGCGCGAACGGGTGCAATAACGGCAGTAGGCGGCACAACGATCCGTCACCAGAAAAAGCACCCGATCAGGATACCGATGCACCAAGCCTGGCACCGGCGAATGCGAATCTTCCCCGCATGGATCGCTCATTTCCCAGGGCGCGGTAAACGTCTCCTCCACCCGCGGCACGACCTGCCGCCGAATCGGGCAGTGTTCGTCGGCCGCGTCAATAAGATTAAAGAAATATGGCGTGATGGCCAGAGCCAATTTATGGTTGGCCAGAATTGTGCCTTCGTACTCCTCCGGCGTCAGCGTGGGCAGGAATCGCTGCAACTGCTCCAGCGTGGTGATCCGGTGCTTGAGCTGCCACCGCCAATCATTCCAGTCGGCTTCGGCAACGTCGCTCCAGAAGCCTCTGCCGGCGGAATGGAATTGTTTCAAGGAATGGAAACGTGCCGAGTCGGGTTCCTCCGTCTCGGTCTGCCCGGCGGTTAAATGACTTTGCATTTTGAGGCACTATAAGATTGATCCAAATTGTGTCAAGGGGATGCTCAAAAGCCGGTAAAACGGGGCAATTGGCCCACTATTCAGCCCCAGCGTAGTCTCGAAATGCAACGTAGGTGTGCCACAATGGGTTATGGGTTACTAGATTGTTGCTGCGAGGGAAAGTGTAAAGTTTGGCGACAATGATTTGAATGGTCAACCATTCCCTCTTTGGACATGCTATATAACCATGAATGAACCCATTCTGGCTGAGTACCGGGCATTTGCGCGTTCAATCCTCCAATTCCGCGAAGCAATTCGAGGTTCCCTAGCTCGAAATCCGATTCTGTCAGGACTGCCCGCTCCAAAGGGCTGGCCAGAGACACAAGCCATGCTGCGAAACGCTGCCGACGATTTAATGTTATGTTTGGACGTGCAAAGTGCGATGGAAAAACTGAGAGACTATCCACCAGCATTGCTGATTTTACAAGTATTGCTGAAAGCAACTGAGGGTGAATATTTGAAGCGAACATTGCGAAGTGCATTCGCGGAGATGCCCGCCAAATCAGATGTTTTACCCGGTCAAGCAATCGCAACACTTTTGCTTGAGATAGCCAAGGGTGACGAGATGCCACCGTTCTCTTTTGTTGATGTTTTTCCGTTTCTTTTTCCATCTCAATAAAAACAAGTCAACTTGCATGCCGCGCCGGGAAAGGCCTTGAATATCAACCTGCTACATGTCAATAGCTATTTGTGTCAACTCTATGTTATGTTGACAGAATGGCGGACTGTTTTCATGCGACAATGGCGGCATGATTTTAGGAATCTGCAATCATATCGCGCAAATTGGTCAATGCACCAAGCATGGCCTTGCGCTCTTTCTCGACTTCGTTCAAATCAAACGTGGGAAGGTATTTTTGAATCGGTTCTGGGATTGGAATCAGAGTTTGTTGCTGAATTATTTGAAGTGCCTGATAATCATCCCATGCCTGATTAACTTTCAATCGGTGGCTGATAGCGAGTTGACTGGAAAACGAGAAAACCAATGTTTTCAGACTTTCTTTGGAATCTGTAAACAGCCATACCAGCGTCTCCCGTTTTTTAACATCGGCCACAATTTCATCTATTTTGGCGAGCACAACGTTCTTAGCCGCGAGCCTTGCAGCGGCTTTTTGAGAGCGGAGTCCCCAATAATATGCGAGAGACGTTGTAAAAACTCCTCCCGCAATCAAGCCAATAATGGATGCATCCATCGTTATTCCTTAGTGGCGTTGGTATTTTTATTTAGTTGGGCATTCGCTTTTTGCTTAGGTCGATTTGGGCCGATTCCAAACAATAAGTTTATTGCACGCTGTTTTCGCTTCCTCAAGCCAATTCGACGATATAACATCCATTAGACCATCGGATTTCTTTACTTTCAGCCACAATCTGATAACCCATGACCCCACAATGACCCGATTGCCAGGATCCCACTATGGGCGATTGACACCGCAAGCGCGGCAGAGCAGGCTCCGATATATGGTGCGAATTCTGACCATTTGTCTGGCGCTGCTCTGCGGAACAACTGCCGTCCGAGCTTTTACTTCAAAGGATGCGAACACCTTGTTGCAGGCGCATACGGCCGCCTTTTACCAGGTGAAGGATGGAATCGGCTGGTTCAAAAAAAACACCGACGGTGGAAAGGCCGACTTCTGGAAATGGGCTGAATTAATGGAGATGGAACTGGACGCCTGTGAAAGGACGCCGGACCCGCGTCAATTAGAACTTTTCACCAATTTGTTCCGCGGATTCACAAGCGAGCACAGCCAGGACTGGTCAAAAAACGAATATAACGATGACATCATGTGGATGGTCATTGCCTGCGCCCGGGGCTATTTGTTGACAGGCAATGTGTCCTTTCGAGACGTGGCGCGGTCCAATTTCGATGCCTGCTTCGCGCGCGCATGGTCATCCGACCTGGACGGCGGGTTGTGGTGGAAAACGGACAATAAGTCGAAAAATGCATGCGTGAACGGACCGGCAGCCATCGCCGCCGCGCTTTTAGCGAAGGCGTGCAAAGAGCGGGCCTATTTGACCAAAGCCAAGAACATCTTTCTTTGGGAACGCGAAAAACTTTTCGACTCAGAGACTGGCCGTGTCTATGACAACATTCGCCGCAACGGTTGGAAGAATTCGACGTCGTTCTCGTATAACCAGGGCACGTTTGTCGGCGCCGCCAATTTGCTCGGCTTCACCAACGAAGCCATGCAGGCCGCGATGTTTACCATGCAACATCTCGGCCGCGACGGACTCCTGCCCTCCTACGGTGAGAGCGGCGATGCCTCCGGCTTTAACGGCATCTGTGTGCGGTGGATTGCGCGCTTCATGAACGAGCGCCATGCGCAGCCCATTTTCGAGGCATGGTTGCAGAAGAATGCCGAGGCGGCCTGGAATGTCCGCCGCGCTTCCGACAACCTCTCCTGGTCTCGCTGGCACGACCCGACGCCGCCGGGCGCGCGCGACGCCTGGGGTTGCAGCAGTTCAGTCGTGATTCTGCAAGTTGTCCGGCCTACGGAACGCTAAAGCTAAAAGCGAGATGAACCAGCCAAAGCAGGCATTTTGAAATTTCGGTTGAGGTAAGGAATTTGGGAGTACAGATTGTGGTTGTAAGCAGCCGCCAGCGGCACTGGCTCGACTTTAAATCGTTTTAGGCAACTGAATCGGTCAATGACTAAGCCAATCATATCGCAAAGGATGACGGCGCGGATGGATCATGAGTTTTGCGTGTTCCTCATTGGAATGCGAATCAACCGCCCGCTCAAAATTCATAAATGGTTTCCCGTGGTCAAAGCGATGCCAAGAATGTTGCGCGAACTTGAGGCTCACAAAGAGCTTGGTTATCTCGATGGTCATTTTTGGATTGGCCGCACCATTATCTCGCTCCAATATTGGCGCTCCCCCGCCCATTTGATGGATTACGCCACCAATAAGAATTTACAGCATTTGCCCGCCTGGACCGCGTTCACACGTTCCGTAGGCACTAGCGGTGATGTGGGGATTTGGCACGAGACCTATGCTGTCACTGCTGGCTCTTATGAAACCATCTATCACAACATGCCCCCTTTCGGTCTTGGTGGAATCGGCACGCTGATTCCCGCGACTGGCCACTACCAACACGCCAAAGAACGCCTCCAAACCGCTAAACCTTGAGCGAAGTGTTTTCTAACACAAAATCCGACGATGTCTTGTGGAGAGAAATGTTATGCGAAAAATCAATTTGAATCAGGTTAAGGAAGTTGAAACGAAATCCCCCAAAGGCAAATACCACCGCTTCAACAAGGACGTCTCTGTTGCTTTGGGACGAGATCCCCGCTCGATGGACTTGCTACGCCGCCATCCGTTTGATTTGGCGGTGACGCGTATTCCGCCGGGCGCGGCCAGATGCCCATATCACGCTCACTCAGCCGAATGGGAACTCTATGTTGTCATTGCCGGGGTTGGAAAAGTGCGGCACGAACAAGGCATTACTGAAGTCTCGACAGGTGACGTGTTCCTTTTCGGCCCAAACGAACCGCATCAATTCATCAACGATAGTCAAGAAGATTTTATTTATTACGTCATTGCTGATAATCCTTTCGGCGGGACCTGTTACTACCCTGATAGCAAAAAATGGATAGTGGCCCAGCCATCGGAGCGAGTGATTTTGAAGGGACACGAAGCGGATTACTTTGAAGGAGAAGAATGAGTAAGGGCTTTTGGCATCCATAACAAATTTGCCGCCGTAGTATGTCCTGGAAATTAATAAGATGATCATATCAGGAACTGACCCGTTGACAGCCTGATTCTTCTCGCCTTTGGAAATCATTACAGTTTCCCGAAACGCACGTAAGTTGTTGAGTTCAAAAATGTTATGCATCGCAATCCGGCTTTGGTGTAGCTTCTGCTTTACACTTTCAATCGCGGCCGGTCTCTTGCACATTGGCTCACCTGAATCCGAATTATTTGCACCTTAATCACTTAGAGTGTGGTTGCCCGATTGGTCGTTTTATCGGCATAAAAGGTGCTAATTATTCGCCCAGCTTGATTCTATGAAATTCTCGACACGCCTTAGTCCAGTAACCCATTCCGCCGACCCCTTCACGCCGCTTCGTACCGGCTTGGCCACGCTCGTCTGCGCTGCCCTGCTTGCTCCGTTCGCGAATCGCGCCAATGCCGATGTGTTTTTTACCCCCGACTCGTTCGGAGTTGGAAACGTCTATACGACGCCGCAGAGTTTCGGCGACACGTTCACGCCGACCGCGAATATCACCGTGACCGCCCTTGGTTTCTATGACGTCAGCGGTGGTGGTTTGATCGACAGCCATAACGTCGGAATCTTCAACAGCGCGGGTACGCTTCTGTCGGACGCAACCGTGCCTTCAGGGACCGGCGGCACGCTGGTGGATAGTTTTCGCTACGAAAGCATTTCCCCGCTCAGCCTCACGGCCGGGGACACCTATACCTTGGCGGGCCTGGTTCTCACGGAAGACGACACTGTGGGCTACAGCACTCCCGCAGGCGTAACTATTGGTCCCGGCATCTCGGTGTCGGCTGATCCAGCGGTCTATGTGTTTGCCGGTGGCCCGACGGTGGCGGATCCGACCTTGACTGGAATCAGCGCGACGTTTTACATCGGCCCGAATTTTGAATATCAATCGAGCGCAGTGGGAGCGCCGGACGCCGGTTCCTGGATCTCAATCCTCCTCGCTGGCGGATTTCTGGCCTCGCTTCGGCGACGGATCGGTCGCTGACATTTTCGCACGCAAACGATATAAACAGGCTCTAAAGCTCTGACGGATTTTGTGGCGATTTTAAAGACTGTTTCTTGCTCATTGAATGGCGTATGCAATGGCGCTTCATGGGCTGTGCAATGCCCTGAATTTTAACGCTCAGACTTTCACTTTGTTGGCTGCTGCGCGCAGTTTTGAGCAAGGGCTGCCAGCCTTAAGGTCTGTGGTGCCATCGCCTTTCATGCAGGGCCAATGGATGGCCCGGCCAACGGGGCCGGCGATTTTGTGAATAAGGTCCCCGAGGCCAATCTTGTTGGCAGCTTGGTTGACGAATGGGATTGAAACGAAGCGGCGAACGGATGCCCTCACCCTGCCCTTTCCATTTTGGATAAAGCGAACCTTGCGCGGCGGCGGAGGATTAGGATTATGTCGCTTGCGAATTTGGGCATGGGCTTGGTCGGTGAAGATGAGCCAGCGGCCGTCATGGCTGAGGCGACCGGCCGCTTGGCAAGCTTCAAGGAAACCGGCCCTGCGGTTTTGAGCCACAACATGCAAATGATCAATGCGGGCGCGTTTCATGGCGGGTCGCTGCCAAAGAATGGGTCCGGGCTTTCGCAGGGTGTGTAGGCGCCGGAATACGTCGTCAGCAAGCTCGCGCAAGGCTGGCCGGTCGTTGTGGCGGGCTCGTATTGGATGCTGATGCCTTCGTCGCTGATCGTGCCAACCCCGTAAAACTCCGCGCACAGATCGTAAGGTGGCAATGCGATGTAATACGTCCCCGCCGGCAAACCGACGCCGCCGCCTGGTATGCATACGCCTTGGCCCGATGTCATCAGGCAAGCCTCGCTCACGCCCTCGACGTCCACCGGCTCAATGAACAGGTTGCCCTGCATCCTGAACGCGACGATCTGGGCCGTGGCGCAAGCGTTGCCGCCCGCCGATCCAAGCTCCGCCGCCGCCAGGTTGGTTGTGAAAAACGAACCGTCCTGGACCGATCCGGGGCAACCACCGAGCGAACCGGGGCTGGACACGCTGCTCGGAGTGGTCGCCGAAACGCTGGCAAACTCAGCCGAGACGCAAGTGTTCCACGCTTGGGCTGCGAACGCGGTCAATTGGGTCGAATTCGTCAACCAGGCGATCATGTTGCCGAGAAATGAGCATTGCGTGACGCAGGTGCCGCCCGTGCAATCGTAAAGGCCGGGGCAATACGAGCCGGTGCCATCAGACGTGGCCGCGACGGGGATGTAGGCGTAAAGAATCTTGCTCTCGCACAAGCTGGATGAAAAACAGTCTGAACAGCCAATTAACATTTTTTAGAGTTCAAGATTCAAAGTCATGCGCCAAACGCGAGTTGGGTGACAAAAGCCGGCGCGGCGTCAAACTTAACGGCGGCGAGGTCCAAGGATTCCTGCAACTCTTGAACCGTTACCTGTCGAATTGGTTCACCGCCTTCAACGGACTCCTCCGTTTCGGCGATATCATTTTTGACGTGGAAAATCACCTTCATGGTCGATTGCAAATTTTCAATTGAAAATTTGCAATTTGTGATTTCATTTTCAATCCGAGGTTGGAGGTGTATGCACCGAGGTTGTGTAGGGGAACGAACCCAGGAGCATGACGAAGGCCGGCACGCAGCCGTTGCCATCCTTGAAATCGAAATTCACCTCGTATTCCTGCACCCAAAGCTGTTTTCCAAAGGTATCATCCGCGTTGACACGGACCCATCCGCCCAACGTCCCACCGCTGCCGTGCGCAATAAATAAGCTCGGCTTGGCGGGCGATGCGACCGGCCCATACCACGTCCCGCTCGTGCCTGGCGGGCTGGGCGCGCTGGCGCCGCCGTAGTTAGGCTGGCCGGTGATGCGATTATCCAATGTCACGCCGGGGAAACCCGCGCCCGCTGAAACATAAGCGCCGACGTGCGCGGCCAGGTCGGCTTCGCTGATGGACCAAAGCCCATAGCCATCCCGGTTTGGCCCGCGGCTGGGATTTAGCTGGCTAACGTCCTGGCCGAGCGGCGTGCTGCCGCCGTCGTTGGGGGAGTTTTGGACGTTGTTACCGTTAAGGTTGAACCACCTGGGACCTCGATTAACTCGCAAACGTTCCACAAAATCTTTAGGACCAAGATGCCCAGCAGGCCCGAACGTAAGTGCTGTTCTACCTCCGGTGACATCGTAACTGATCTGCTGAACGCAAGCCTGCATGGTTGCCCATTCGGCAAGCGATCCGGTGAGGTTAAGGTTATTTCCAAGAGGGCATGGATCGGTGATTTCTTGCTCCTGGATGGTGAAGGTGCCTTCATATTGCGGTATTTTTTCGATGTTATAGATGTAGCCGGCCAAGCCGTAAGGAATGACTTCCCCGACGCCGACAAGTTGCGTGCTTTGATATGATCCGCCCGCGATGCTGCACAACGTCACCGTGGCGTGTTTGACGTGGTTATTGAGAATCTTCGTCGTGATTCCGCCATTGACCTCGCTGCCGACGAAGCTGGCCGTGATGTGGGCGCGGATGCTTTGCGCACCGGCGCTGTTCATCCAAGGCGCGATCTGCCCGCGTGTGAGCAGGTATTGATACGTGCTCAAGTTGATCGCGGTATTGCTGTCATCGACTACGCTCGCGGTCGTGCCGCTGACGAAATCCGGGCTGGTCATGTCGTTCAACTCAGGGAAAATATTCCTCCAGAAAGCCTGGGCTGTGCCGCCGCCAGCCGGCGTCGCGGTATTGACGGGGATGGTTGACACGGTTCCGCTCAGGGAAGCGTATTTGTTGCCCTCCATGTCAATTGTGGCGATGGCTGAGGAAAAATCGCGTCCGGCCGCTTCCAATTCCTGCATGAGCGTGCTGTTCGGCGCGCCTCCAACCAACTCGGGCGATCCTGTGGCAAAACTGGCAATGGTATCAAGCTGCCCCGTCAAGCCGACGCCTTCAACAAACGTGCCGCTGATGGTCGCGGCAATGTCGCTGATGACCTGGGTGTATTGTTGCCCGGCGAACGTGCCGACAACGCGGAACTTGAGACAGATCGCATCGGGAATGAGATCGTCCCGCCGCTTGATTTTGAAACCGGCGTTCATGGGGAAAGGTAGAAAGATGAAGGATGAAGGATGAGCCGGACGCGGGCGCTCCTTTTTTCTTCCTTCTTACTTCTTAATTTTGACTTTGGCTTGTTCATGGCGTGATGGGTAGGTTTATCGAGGGCAATTGATCACGTGTGCCGACCTTCAACGTCGGCGGCGAGGTGTTGTAATCAAACCAAACAACCGGGCTTCCCATCGGACCGACCCAGCGCAACATTTTGCGCATGGCTTCGGCGCAGGTGATGTCATTGACGCTATCCAGCGGCGCGCGCAGCACGGTCGTCATCAAGGCTGCTGTTGCGCCAGTGCCCGCCGAGGTTTTACCAGTAACGGCGTATCCGGGCACGTAATCGGGAATGATAAGGTTCGTGCCTGGTGTCGCATACAAATCATAATTGACTCCGTCAATCGCGGAGGTGAGTGAATCGCTTTGGAGTTGGGGCGAGCCGTAGTCCGTAGTGGTTTGATTGATGACATAAGCAATGATTTCCGCGACTTGCTGGCGGATGGACATGAGGTTGGTGGCGTTGGAACTGGGCACAGTATCGTTGGGGCCGACCAACGCATTGACACTCAGCCCCAACACAACCTGGCTGCGGTAATCCGCGACGTTCTGCGTGCCGTCGTAAGTCCACCACAGCTTTTGAAAGACCAGGCGCTCGAAGAAAAATTCCCACGGCCCGGCGAATTTGTAATCGAACTTTTCCAAGGTCGGACTGCCCGTGCGAAAGTTATCGACGCGATAGCCAACAAACCAGGTCTTGCCACCGCTCCAACTGGTGATGCCAGAAATGGGAAGGCCGCCAGCAGTGAGGCCTGAGCCGCTGGCGGGCACGCGCCCTATTTGCAGGGTGATCTTCGCGCCATAGGGAAGCGGATCCGCGGCATCGAATGGAAGCATCATATCGCACGCGAAATGGTCATGCGCCTGGTTGGAAACCTCGCGCGTAGCCTGGTTGATGCCCCAATCGGCCAGCGATTTTTCAACGCCATTGTAAGTGAGCGTCGTGAAGGTCATGGCGAAGGCGTGGAGGGGCAGGCAAATTTAAGAGCAATGGCCATAACGATCAGGAGCAGGATCACGATGATTTCAGAACGGTAAGCCACGTGCCACACCTCTTGCTCGCCGTCCTTCAATTCTTTTTCCTCCTCATTTAAATCCATAAGACCTTTAGACTGGTCATCAGCGCGCTTCTCATTGGATGGCCCATGTAAAGATGAATGTTTCGCTTCCAATCGATCCGGTTGGCGCCGCTGTAATCGAAATGGTGTCTCCAACCGCCACGGTAAAGGAATGGCTCGTATCGCTCACTCGGTTTGCGGAGGAAGTAGTCGTGCAAGTTACGGTCGTTGGGGAACCGTTATGGTTCATGGTGAAAACAATGTTGCTCCCCGCTCCAACCGTGGAAGTAACGTGGACATAGAAGTTCGAAACCGTCCCCGACCGCGTCACATATCCCTGCGCGGTGCTCTCTCCCGCAGAAGTGGCGAAGCTGCCAACCGGCGCAAAGTAATAGGTCGTAGTCCCTATGGTGGGAGCCGCGGTGCAGCCGCACATGGATGGCAGCCCGTTGGTCAGACCCAGCGCATTGCCATTGAAGCCGCTGCTTGCTCCTACTGCTGTAGCTGTGAAATTACTGCCCGTCACGCTATTGGTAAACACTCCGTAGTTCGCAAAGTTCGTGTTTTGGACGTAGAGATTTTTGTTGGCGTTGAACACGAGATAGCCGTTCGCGTCGTTAAAGGCCGATCCGTAAAAACCCGTGGCGCCACTCGCCGTCACATCATACGCTTCAAGATGAGCGTTGCCGCCTAGGCCGATTTGCACTTGGTCCGCGGGCGTGCCGGTGGGATCAATGACCAAAGCGCTCCCAAGCTCGGAGTAGATCGAACCCCCGTTGTTGAAAAGGATGGAATTGGTCACCTGCTCGTAATTGGCAAAGTTAGTCTTGACGACGTAGAGATTGGCCGGCGCAATCACGTTGCCGCTCAGGTTCGTGCCTTGGAGGTTTGTCAATCCGCCGCCGTTCTGCACCGCGATCCAAGAGGGGACGTTGACGACGGAATTGGTGTCGGGCGTTGGCGGGTTGACATTGCAGGCAAAATCGCCCACCGGATAATTCGGGTTGCTGGTCGTTCCGTGCGGGTCCGCCGAAGGCCACATGCTTTGCCAATTCACAAACGTCGTCGCAAAGCCGGGTGATGGCACCTGGTTCCCCGCGATCTTCGTGTTGCCGTAATAATTGTTGTAATCCGCCGTGTTCGCGCCGGAGAGGTTCGTGAAAATGCCGCCGGCATAAGCCTGGCTCAATTGGTAGAATTGGTTGCTGTAAGACCAAACCGGCACTGGGCCGAACGAGGATTCAATCCCCGTGCCGAGCGTGTTGGTCGATGCGAAGATGTCATTGGTCATGAACATATTGGTCGTCGTCCGGCCCCAAATGCCCGCGCTGTTCATCTCCCAAAACTGCGAATTGTTGACAATGAGGTTTGTCGTGCCGGCCTGCGCGATGACGCCATTGGTGCAGTTGTAAGCGTAGAAATGGTCAATCGCATCGGCGGGATTGATCGTCTCGACTCCATTGAAGCAATTGACCGCGACGCAGTTCGTCTCGACGGTGAAATTGGTCTGCCCTCCGCCGTAGCCGTAGTAGCAGTTCGATGCGACGCAGCCGTAGAGTTGGACCACAAGATTCGTCAAGAGATGGCCGAAATAACCGATGGTGAATTCGCCCGAATCGGCGCTGGCCAGGCCGAGCGGCGTCGCCACAGCCAGGCAATTGCTGAAGATGCCGCACGCGGGTGTGGCTGTCGTGTTCGTCGCGCTGCTGGCGTCCGCGACAAAGACCGACCCCGCCGCGGTGTAAGTGATGTTCGATTCGATGTCCCAACCGTAGCAGCCGATGAAAGTGTTCGTGCCGACGTAACCTAGAGGCGGTGCGAATCCAACGCAGTGATTCCAACCGTGCCGTCCGATGCAATTGATAAAAGTCCCTGAATATTCTCCGAGAATTCCGTAGCCTTCATTGCCGCCGTTGTCACGCGCATAGCACTTCTCCCCGATAATGTTGCTGACAGTGCAATTGGAGCTTCCCACCAGCGCCAGAGTGCGGATGGATGCTTCATAGATCAGCCCGTTGGTCGCCGGGTTGCCGTTTGTGCTCGTGTTCAGGTAAAGGACATGATTGGTCAGATCGTAGAAAAAGGAGTTGGGGTTGCCATCGACGGAGTTAATCGCGGTGTTCGTGTTGTTGTTGTAAGAAGCGTTCTGGTCCCAACGCGCGCCCAGGCGTTGATTCGCCTGCCAGACCATGAGGACGTTGCTCTGCACAAGATTGCCTGCAAAAACGTTCGTCTCAATCGGCACGATGAGCGGAAGCTGGTACGTGTTGGTCTTGCCCGCGGTGAGAGTGAAACCCGCATTATTGAGATTGGTAACGCCCGTGATGATCGGCTTCACGCCGATGCTGTAATCACAGACGAAGGCATTGGTCGGAACCACGAACGATTCATAAAACTTCGATCCGCGCTTCAAGTAAATGTTTGTCGCAACGGTCGAGTTCCCGCCCAGCAAAGCAGTGACGGCCGCCAGATGCTGCAGCGGCAGAGTTTCGGTGCCTGGATTGGAGTCACTGCCCAAAACCGAATCGACATAGATGCCGGGCGGGTCCAGTTGCGACACGATCCATTCCTCCGAACCAAACACGCCGCCCGGCGGAATCGCAGCCATGTCTAACCAACCATAATTGGCATTGAAAAAATTGGTTTCATTCGGCGGCAGCGCGTTGTCTGTAGTGCCGCCCGTCCCGTCGTTGAGCATGAAAGTTTTGTTCGTGCTGACGCTCGATGCGAATGCATCGGCGAGCAGCGACAGCAGGCAAAGTGTGGTGAAGATTTTTCTTTTCATAGTCAGTAACTTTGGTCGGAGAGTTGAAGAGTGAGCACGCCGTTGTCGTTGAGGATCGAGAGCGTGTGGTAAAGCCCGGTCGAAGGGTCCATCAGTTGCAAGACAGTCTGCCCGGCGACAATCCAGAGTCTGAGCATTGGCAGCGGCGGCGGCGATGGAGGATTGCTCATGGGTCAATAGCCTTGGTCGGAGATTTGCAGCGTGAGCACGCCGTTGTCGTTGAAGACCGAGATCGTGTGGTAAAGCCCGGTCGTCGCGTCCAGCAATTGCGGCACGACAACTCCGTTCACAGTGTAAGTTCGGAACTGCGCGCCAACCGGAACGCTCAAACTCGGAATGGGACCGTCGCGAACCGTGATCGGCCCGTCGAGCAGCGTGATCGTCTTTGCGACTGTGTCCGTCGTCTGCGCCGTGATGCGAAGCCAATAGTTGATGCTCGCCTGGCCGTTCAAGTTAATCGCCGTTTGGCTGTTCGGGAAAATAAACGAAGCATGGCTGTTGGCGCTGCCGCCTGCGTTCCAATTGGCCTGGGTCAGCCCCAGATTCATGTTCGCTGCCAGGACCGTGCATTCCATCATCGGATTGTTCGTGTCGTTTTCCGACTGATAAAGGAAGCAGGCCACCGAGGCGATGCCGCCCGCTCCGCTGCTGGCGAGAGGCGTAAGAAGACTTCCGTTCTGGCCGATGCCGATGTCGATCTCGATGTCGTCCCCACGGTAGAAAGCAGGAGGCTGGCTGCCTCGATTAAGGTCCTGCAAGGTGGAGGGAGAAACCTGGTCGCAGAAAATGCGGATTGGATATGGGGCGATAATTGCGCTCATGGTGAAGTTTGCCACGCGCCGTTGCCGCAAATGCTGTATCGAAAATTGCAGCTCAGGCCGGAATGCTGGGTGCATTCCACCGATTCGACCACCGCGTTGGGCAGAAAACGGGTGATCAAACCGGTGGCGCTTTGGTTGGTGATGGCGATTTCACCCTGGACCGGCACGTTGTCGGGGTGAAACGCAATGAAGGCAACGCATGCTTCCACAGTCTGAAAGCTGCGCTGCACGGTGAAAGCCAGGCGGTTCTCCAGATTGAACCGAGGCACGTTCAAAAGGTAGGAAGCCCTTAACAGAAGCGATTTCTGGACCGCGCGTCTCTGTCTATTGATAAATCCTTCCCGGACTTGCCCACCCGTACCGGTGGCGAAATTCGATCCCACGACCACGCTAACGGTGTCGTCTGCGAGCACAAAGGCGGTGGTGCTGCCGCTGGATGTAATGGTGATTTTCACGGTTGGAAATGCAAAGCAAGGAACCGTCGGCGCTCAGCAGGGTCGAATCGCGAAAGGTTAAATTCCGCGCCCACTTTTTCCCGCAACCGCCGCAGGGCCCGCGCCTCAATGCCGGTAATCATGGCCGGCGTGCAATCGCACCAGGCCGCAATTTCTGCGGCTGATAACTTGGAGCGTGGCGGCGCGGTTGCTGAAAGCAGGGCCAATCCAAGATCGATGCGCTCGGTCTTCGCGCCGTCATTGTGCGGCAGCGAAGTCTCAACGTTGGTTTCGGTGTCCATGTTTAGGCGAGGGTTAAGGCGGCTTGGGATGGAGCGCCACCGCTGGCAATATTAAGCGTGCTGACCCAGCCGAGTTCGCCAACGCGCAGCGGTTTGCCGCCGAAAACATAACCGGCCGTCTTAAGCGCGGCGTTGCCAAGTGTGACGGTCATGCTGCTGCTGCCGGCGATAATGAGATTGGCGGAGTTAGTTGACAGCCGCAGCCCTGACGCTCCACTTCCTTGCGCGTCCAGGGCGGCATCAATCTGGGACATCGTTGGACCGAGGGGCTTGCATTTGGCCATGGCTCTGTAACTGACCAGCCTGAAGGCTCGCGTGCGGCTCTGGATCGTCACCGGCTCCAGCTTGAGTTCATGGCTGATGGTCCATTTGTCCTGGGCTTGAAAGCTGGCAAACCCGGTGATGCTTCCCCAGGCGGCGGTAAACTCCTGCCGGCCCAGAACTGCGGTGCCCGGCACGGCCGGATTGCTATAGGATTGGCCGGTTTGTATCGTGTAGTAACTGCTGGCCGTACTCGGGTTGTCGCCATTGCCGATAACTCCCCAGATTTCCATTCGGCCCAATACCGGACCGTCCACGCCCAATTCCAAGTCCGGCATCTTGCCAATCAGGGCGCTGGTCAACGTAATGACATCGCCGTTATTGCTGTTCCATCCGCACGGTTTGTCGGCGCTGCCCGGATAGACGGTGCCAATGACGCCGGCGAGGTACGGAAAAATCGTCGCGAGAGCGGCAGTGTCGTAGAACAAGAGGCGCCCAACCGCTTTGACGATCAGGTCCTTATAGATTTCGTCCACGTCGCCGTAAAGGGATGCGGAAACAACGTCTGTGACCAGGGCCGTTTCGACCGTGGAATCCTCGGCGAACTGGATGTTTTGACTGTTGAAGGTGGCGTAGGCTGGGCCGCCGGTAAGTTGGCTTCTTGTAACGCTCATAGATGCGAGAGGTAAAAGGAATTGCTATTTTTCATGTGACTACAAAAGTATCCACCATGCTGCCTTGCAACGTTCCGTTATAGGCCGCAACGCGAACGACAGTGCCGCTGGTCACGGTGAAGGGAATCGAGTATTGTGTGGCAGTCGAATTTCCTGATCCCGGAAAACTGCCGTCGGTGGTGTAGTAAATGGTCGATCCTCCGCCGGGTTGCTGATCGGTCAACGTCACAGTTTCGGCGAGGGCAGAGACAGCGGGCACAATCGTCCGCGTCAATGCAGTCAAGGCGAAGGTGGCGTGCAGCGTCACCGCAACCGCAATGAACGGAGAGTCTTCCGGCACGGGTTGGTATTTGTAAAACTCCGGCGCGGCGTAGAAACCCTGCATCGGACCGCCGAGATAGAACAATTGAAACGTCTGCGCGATGTTCACCGCGATCTGTTCCACGCTCAAGCCGGTTCCGTTGGCGTTCTGATTGACAGTCGGTTGCTCTTTGACGATGAATTTTTGTTCAAGCGTGCAAACAGGACCGGCGGTTTCTGGCAGCGCGCCTTTCAGCGACGGCATAAGAACTTCAATGGTTGCGCCGCCTTTGCCGTTGCGACCGCCTAATCCGGTCAAGGCGCGATTAACTTCAGTATCCAGCCGCTTTTCGCGGATTTGAAAAATAGCGATGTTTTCAAACCACGGCTCCGTCAGGAGCTTGTAATAGACGTCCGGTTGGACCGATTCGATTTGGGAGGCAAGGCTCATGTTTCTCCGAGTTTGTCAAAGGCGTGCGTGCTGAGACGATGGCCGCGGCGAATGGTTTCCATTCGGAAGCTGGGCCCGGTGACGTTCTGCGGATTGGCAGGGAACTCCACTTTCTCTTTGCCCTCGCGAATTTTTTCCAGGTGCTTTTGCGCCGCTTCATACTGGTCCCTGCGAAATGGGCTCTGTAGATCCGTCTTGGGCAGACTGCAAAACCACCTCCATCGGACGATGGCAATGGCGTCGCCGCGTATCTGGTCCGGCACCGTGCCCGGCTGGCCGATCTGGTTGCCGCCCACCAAAATGTGCGCGAGCAACTCCGCCGTCACGGTGGAAAGGATCGTCGCCAGGATGGAGCTGCTGCCCTGAATGGTATTGAGCATGGTAACTTCTTCGGGGAGAATTTCCGCCGTGATGTCCGTCGTCGCTAGAGTGTTCCAAGGCATGGTTCGTTTCTTTCTGAGTGTTAATTTTGCTTCCGCTCTTAATTCTACTCTCTTCTTGACTGCAACCGTTGAGACAGCCGGATTAGGATCAAAATCATGATTGGGATGACCGTGGGTTATTTATGGCGCCGGCGCGGTGAAAGGGATAAACCACGCCGGCGCCTTCGGTGCGCGCTAAGGTGATTGCGATTGAATCAGTGTCAGCACGATGTTGCTCGCGCTGGCGTTGCTAATGGTGTAGCCGAGCGAAGTGGCCGGCTCCCAGGTCGCTGCCATCAGGTTGGTCATGACGACAGCGTTGGTTTTGTAGGCGACATTCCAGGTGAAGATCGGCACGGTGGCAAAGTTCGTGCCGTAGGATTGCCCGATGCCGTTGGTGTTGCCGCCAAAGTTGTCGTAGGCGGGATACACGTTAATCACAACATTGGACGTGCCGGGCAGGTTGTTCGTGCAGGTTATAAATGCGGCCAACCCGATCGGGTGCGATCCGCTGTACGGCGTGAGCGTATTGGTGAATACGCCGATGTTCTGCCCCGGCAGCGCTGCGTTGGTATTGACCGCCAGGTTCGCTGTCAATAGCATCGACGAGACCAGCGTGTATTGCCGGGGTTTGACCAGCGTCGTGGCCTGGCCATAAAGAAGGCCGCCGGACCATGGTAGAGTTACGAGACCAGCCGCTAAGAGGGCTTTGATGGTATGTTTCATAGCTTCGTTTTAGGTTTTATTTTTGTTTTTCTCTGCCCTCTTAACTGACCTGCACCTGTTGCACGCCAGTGGTGTGCTGCACATGCAAGTACTCGTAATTCTCCACCGTCAACGCGATCAGCTTGACGCCGACATCCGTCACATACACCGCGTAGTCGCCTCCGCCATAGGCGGAATTGGCCACGTGACGCACCAGGTTGCTTGAATCCATCGGGCCATCGGCCTCGATGCTGGTAAAGAGGAGCACGTTGCTGCCGATGATCTCCTGCTTGAACGTGCCAGTGGCTTGTTGATAACGCTCGGCGTTAATGATGCAGCGCTCGACGCCAACAGCGGCCGCCACTTGATCTTCCGTGAATTGACCGGCCCGGGCCAGCGCGCCCGCAGTGAGCTGCGTTTCGTAAGCGTTCTGCCGTTTCAACGCGGCCTGGTCGCCGTAGACTGCCACCAATGGGTAGAATCCGGTGGTGTTGGCGAGATTGATGATGTCTTGCTTCAACTCCAGGTCGGGATTGCTTCCCGCGTCCCATACCGTGCTGGAAACAATGGCGGAAGTTTGCAAGAGCGAAACGGCTTCAAGCACCGTCGCGCGCATCATGAGGTCCAGCAGCCACTTGGTGTGAACTTGCTGCCATTCCGGCTTGTCCTTCAACTGGTCGCGGTCAAGCAAAACGGTCAAACCGCGATTAGGCACTTGCAGGTCCACCTTGGTCGCCACGCGTTGCCGGACGCGCATGAAGTCGGCCATAATGGCGCGTTTGACCTTGGTGTAATCTACCGTTTGCCACGGCTCGTTTTCGTCATAGATGGTCAAACGCACGATGCGGCTGTTGCTGGGCCGCGGCGGGGCCAGCACGTCGCGCAATCGGCATAGGCGATTACCGACCATGCTGTCATAGCTGATGGCAAACGTGGTCAATTCTTCGATGTATTCCCCCTGCCGCAACAGGGAATCGTTAGCCAGGCAAACCTGCCCGTGATAGGCGCCCATATTACCGGAGGCAATGGCGTTGGGGGCGAAGTCGTTGGCCAACGCCACGCCGAGGGATTCAAGCGCCGCGTGTCGGGCGGAGTTGGAGAGAGCAATGGGATCTTTCATAGGATTCATTTCAAATTTGAGATTCGATTTCGTTTTGGTTATTGCGTCACCTGGTAGGGGAAACAGGGAATGTAGGTGATTTCCAAACTGGCGGCCCCGACGGTCTTGGTCGCGCGGCCGATGACCCAGAAAGTTCCGTGGCCGGCTGTGGTCAGGTCGCCCACCAGGCCGCTCGCGGCGGAATAGACCAAGTCGTCAATGGTCACCGTGCCGAGGGAGAGTCCCAGTTGAGTGCCCATAGTGCCTCCGAAGCGATCGACATCCAGAAAGTCGCCCGCCTGGTATGGCGCGTCTTGCGAGACGCCCAAAGGCAGGCTGGTGCCGTCAGCAATGGCCGCGTAGTATTGACTCGATCCGCGCTTGTAAATCAAATACTTGTTTGCCACCGGAAAGGTCGTGGTGGGATCGATTTCGAGTGTTTCGCGTGCGTGCTCGAAGAGGCCGCCCAGTTCATTGGCCAGGGCGATTGGCTTTTCCTTCCGCCCGAAGAAAAAGGCGGCGGGATGGAGTAGGCATTCCAGGAATTTTTTCATACGTTTTGGATGGGTGTTTTTCGGTTATGCTTGTTGAGGGTTATTTTTTGGCTGAACCCGGCGCTTTGCGGGCATCGAATTCGCGCTGACGTTTGATGACTGCCGCTGCTTGCTCGCGGCGGAGACCCTTGGCCATTTTTTGGGCGATGAGGATTTCATCCGCATCTGTTTGTTTTTTGGCCGCCTCGAATTCGGCCAGCCTGGCTTTGAGGGTTGCGTTTTCGGCAGCCAGATCAGCGGCCGACGGAGTGGATGGATTTTCTTTGGGCATAATGATTGGTTCTGGGTTGGTTCAACGGACCCGGAGCTTTTCAGCCAGGCCGGGATGGTTCTGCATGACAGTGTGATGGGCTTTGATGGGATCGGTTTCGCCCGTTTCCTTCATGTGCCTTTCCACCGCCCCGCAATATTCTTCGCGCGCGTCACCCGTCGCGCCTTGGTTGGAAAGGATCTTTCCGCTCTCGGCGCTGCCGGTTGTTTTGAAACGGACAGGCGCATCCAGCAACGCCGCGCCGTCGCGTTCGAAATCCGCGGAATTCTCCAGGCACTGAAGGCGGCCCGGGCGCTCGGACACGGCAAGTATGCCGCGCGCGATGGCCAAATCCACCAACCCGGCGGCGCGCCCTTTCCTCTCGGCGGCGGCTTGGGATTTCAGCGTGCCGTTTTCGTTTTCCAGCACGGCCGAGTTGGATTGCAGATCGGAAAGCCGCGCTTTTAGATCCGCGTTTTCAGCGGTCAAGGTGGAATTCTCGTTGCCCAGTGCCGCGACCTCGCCGGCCGCGGAGGCGTGGAGTTTTTGCAAGGCTGCGAGAATCTCAGATTCGGTGGAGCTGTCGGCGTTGGCCAGGCTCACGCCGTGCCCCCGCAGCCAGCCTGCGATCAATTTCATATCGGGTTCTTTTGTTGGGGTTGGTTCTTGGATCGGCCCGGCGTGCCTGGTATTGGCCAGCGATTCCACACCGGAAATATTCGGATGGGCCGTCAGGCCCGCGGACAAAAGCTTGAAGGGCCGCGCCAGGACCGCGCTGCCACGACGCCCAACCGGTTGGACGTACCACAGCGCGCTGGGATATTTGCATCCTTCCCGTTCAACGGCGTCCGCGCCCACGGGCGTCAAGACGAAATGCGCTTCCAGTCCCCGCTCCGTTTTGCGAATCTTATCAATGGCGCCGATGATTTCCTTTTTGGCGCTTCCGGCGGCGCTCTCGGGCGAAAAATCGCCCAGGTCCGGGTGGCCTTTATAGACGGGGATGCCGACCACCGCGCGGCGAATGCGCCGGAAAAGAGAATTCTCACGGGAGAGAAGCTGATCGGCCGATTGATGGTCCAGGACCTGAATAAAATGTTCGCGCTGCACCGTGCCGTTCTTCTTGACGAAACGTGTCTTCGGATGCTCGCCAAAGGGCGCGATCAGAGCCCAACCGTCCTCGTCAAGCACGGCTTCGTTGGCCAAAAGAACAAGGTTTTCTGTCATAGGCAAAGTATCCATATGGGTTAAAGTTCAGCGCGGTTCGTTCGGGATGGCGTAGCTCAACGCAGGCATCCTTGTGCTCGAGTTGTGAAACCCCGCCTCATCGACCTGCGGATCGGGCATTTCCGGACTCGCCGTTTGCGGTTCACGCGCCGGGTCGGCGCCCGCCGCAATGGGCGTTTGCGCGCCATTTGGCGTCGATGAAGCGGCCGGGAGAGTGCTTGTGCCAGGGTGTGATGGAGGATTGCCGCTCTCCCGGCCGGTGGGGTTGGTGTTGAGGGGAAATTGCAAACACGGTTCTCCTTCCGCAGGCGGCGTCCAGCGGAACCGTTTGTAGGCTTCTTTAAGACTGATGCGCAGCCCCATCGGCACCAGCAACTGCGCGCACTTCAAATCCTGCTCGGCCGTGTCATCCAGCGGCGGCATGATCGCGATCCAGGCCCGCGGCTCCCTGTCAAACAGATAGCGGATCATGGGTCGATCGACGCGATCATTGAGATATTCGCTCGCCCAGGCGGCATCGCGCGCCAGGAAAATGCCGGATTCCTCTTTTTGCACACTCGCGCCGAGAACGTTGCGGCCTGCGCCTGGTTCAGACTTGCGGCTGCTGGTGGCAAGGTCGATCCCTCGATAGCATTTGGCGTAAAGGCGGTTCACCTGTTCGATCAGCGGCTCGAACGGCATCCCGGCTTTGGCGGGCATGTCGAGAAATTTCAAAATGACGTCCCGGCTGTGTACGACCATGCCGTCATTGGCCATGGCATGTAACGTCTCGCGGGCCTCTTCCCAGGCGGGGTCGCCTTTTTGCGAGCCGGTGACCGCCTCTAAAAAGCCGCTGCCGTAGCGCTGGCAAAATGTCATCCAGTCCCGCAGCGAAAGACTCTTGAGCACATAAGCCAGGCAGAGCGGGCGCATCCAGCCCGACCCGACGGCCGTGAGCCATTCGCCCTGGAGACAAGGCTCGCCGTAAACGTCAAATATATGTTTGAGATAACCCAGGTAACCGCGCCGGCTCTCAAAAAACCAGACGGGCGTCTGGCGGAATTCAGCGGTGACTTCGCGCGCGGCCGGATTGTCGATCCGCAACAGCATTTCGTGGACGCTGTAATAGTAGGAATGGGCCGACGCCATTTGGTGCAGCAATTCGTTTACGCCGCCCGAGACGTCCTGGTCCAGGGCGCGGGTCGTCCGCAAATGCTTGTAAAAGTAAGTCAGCGCCTCGGCGTGACGGTCGCCCTCGAGGCTGCCGTCGGAAACCACCTGCCATTCCAATCCGGCCAAATCGGAGGCCCGTTTGTCGGCGTTGGCCGCTAATTCGCCGTCCCGTTCCATCATGACTTCCCAAATTTTCCCGACGACGCGCAATTCCCCGATGCGAAAGGCGTTCAGGTTGGCCGCCACCCAATCCATGGAAAGATTCGGCATGGGCGAGTAACGCAGGCGGATGGCCCATTCGATGCGGGCTTGGTTGAACTGGGATGCGCCGGTAAGGTTCATATATTACCGCCCGCGTCGAACTTGACTTTGAGTTTCATACTCATCATTTCGGTTATGATTGAAACACGAATCCCAAAAACCAAAAAACCTACGGTAGGTTTTTTGGTATGATTTTTTTTGAGGGCTTCAAAAACGCGCTTGTGATTGCGCGGCAGGAACTTGCTCACGTAAACACCACTAAAACGTGTAAAATCGCAAAAAAAAGTTTCATTTTTTTGGCGCAGACCCCCTGTTTTTCTTCCAAAACGGCCAAAAAATGACCCCTTTTTTCTGTCAAGAATTAGATTGAAACCCGGCGGACATGGTCTTGGCGCTTGCGCAAGAGGAAGTTACGTCGATTTTAAAAAACGCGCTTTTTTGGCCTCAATTTCAGAACAATTGAAAAATGGCTCAGTTTTTCAGCCAAATCGCCGAATTCCGGCAGCAGAAGAGACCCAAGGCCGTAAGATCGAGTGACACTTCGTTGGTCTCACGGTTTCCCACCTGGTTTTTGCCTAATCAAAACCGCTTTTATTATGAGCCGTTCCAAATAAATAAGAATACCCATGATGAGCAGAAACAACGGGACAGCATACAACGAGAAATTTATGGCCTGAAACGACCAATGGTGAGCGAATAGATCTCCATCCGTCGGATGTGCCAAATACGCTCTCGTACCGAAATAAAAGCGCGATCCGAACAGGGCCGCGACGACGCAAGCTTGAACAAACGCCCAAATCCAAAAATGCCTTGAGGATTTCTTCATTGACCAAATTGGTCCCATACTGGCCATTCATCCACTAATCGGTCTTTTTTTCTTCGTGAGCCATCTCGGCGATCTGATCCACAGTCTTCCCTTCAAATAGGTCTTGCCGCCAGCGGGTATAATCAAACCCTTCGCGCTGAATCAGCGTCATAAATCGCGTTGCCTCCGCCGGTCCAAGTCGTTCGATGAGCGCCTTCATGCCTTCGCTGCGAATCTGAGTATCAGTCTTCATAACTGTTCTCCGAAAGACTGGACGAATTCCAGGGGGGAGGCGATAACAATCTCGCGCACACGCTCACGTTTTTTCAATATCCCGTCGTCCACGGTCAGGAAATGGCTGGCTGCTCCTGCTACAGCGCTGGCCACATGGAGCGCGTCCAATGGTTTGAAGCCATCAATTGCCAGCGCCCGCGCTCGTTGGCGAAGGTCGGGGGCATCTCGAATGATTGCAACCGCGCTGCTTTTCCAACGCGCAATTCCGGTCCGTCGCTCCTCGAACGGGTTCTGCTCGTTTTCGACGTCGTGCGTGTCCGACCAAAGGAGGCTGACGCGACTTTCAACAACCGCATTCAGAATCAGTTCAATTGCTTCCGCTTCCAAACGCACTCTGGGAGCGGCCTGATCATCATAAGGCCGATTAAGACAGCAGTTGTCCAAATAAATCGTCACGATGGCCGAAAATGCGTAGGCCCGTGGCCGAAGTCAAGCAGTCCGATTCGACTAACCAATTGCGAATTTATCTCGTGCCCTTTTTTGGCCTCAATTTTAGAAAAATCGAAAAACGGCTCACTTTTTCAGCCAAATCGCCGGTCCGGCAATCCCCTGCCCTCCTGCACACGACCTTCTTTCGTCACCGCAGAAAGGGACAAATCAACTTCTCAATCACCGTCGCTGGGAACGGGCGATGGCGGCGAAAGCAAAATCTCGAAATAGATCAACGGCGTGTTCCGATACGTCACGCGGCCCATTTCCTTGCAGCCACAACGCGCGTAGAATTCTCCGGCCCCGGCTTCGCCGGCAAAGGCATCAAGGCGAATGGAACCAGCAGGCCATGCTTTGGCAACCCGCCGCGCCTCCTCCAGGCACCGCCGCCCAATTCCTTGACGCTGTTTGGCCAGTGCAACCGCCATGGCGAGGAGATACAGCGGTGTGCCGCATGGGGTGAAGTAGCTGGTGTCGATCGCCCACGGTTTCTTGGTGGCCAGCCGCAAGGTGGCTACAATCTCGGCGCCTTGTCTCGCCACGAACACGCGCGACGTGCGCATGGCGTAAAGCATGCCTTTTTCGGTGCCCTTGCCCGACCACGGGCCGCGTCCATGCAAACCTGTCAAATGATCCGCCACTGCGTTGTGCAGCGCCGCGAGTTCGGCTGCGTCATCGTTGGTGGCGAGTTGAAGTTTGAAGCGCATGGAGGGCATGGGTGAAATCGCTCACGCTGGACGTGTCTGATGGGTCTGGAATATCAGGTTTCTTGATTGAAGCAAGCGTTAGCTATTTCACACCTGCTTTCGCAGCGGCGATTGGGTCTAGGGCTTTGAGGGTCCGTCCCGCCGAAAGTCTGACTTCGGGGTCTGCGTCGTTGGCGGCTTTGATCAACGGTTCCACCGCCGATTTTGCGACCTGATCGTATGGAGGTTTCGTGTAATGGCCGATGGCATCGGCGCTGGCGCGTCGAACTGCGGCCTCCGGGGCCTCAAGCAACTTGACTATCGCTCGAACTTGGTCGTTCCCAACAGGGTACATAATTTCGAACATTGGCCGGCCGTTTACCGGCGCCTTTGACCAACCCCCTCCGAACCGTGAACTCGGCCGGGAATTTAACATGCCTATCATGAAGACAGCTCCCGTTCTGACATCTTCATTCGTGTTCTGACACGCTTTTGCCAAAGTTGGGATGGCTGCGGGCCCGATGGCGAGCAGAGAGCATTGACCCCACATATAATTGCCTGGATCCTCGGAAACCTGCAAAAGCTCCGGAAAAAGCGGCGCGGCCTTGGAACCAAGTGCGCTGAGGGCCAATATGGAAGTCGTGCGATAGGGGTCTTTTCCGTAAAACGGGAGTTTCACCAAGTGTTGTTTCCGAACAAGTTTAAAGAACGTCTGCTCCAGCGGCGAGTAGGTGTGTTTTATATTCGCAAGTAGAAAGGGCAAACTATTTGTGCCCATGGCGCGAATGGCTTCCGAAATCGATTCCGTCTTGTCCATGCCGCCAGCATGGTTATATTCATCAAGCCATTCACTTAACCGCCTTCCCTGGTAGGAAGGTTCAGGTGAACGCAGAGCTTTCCAACCCAACCAACCGAGGATGGCAACGCCCACAATGGCAAGCGCAATGCGCAACCGCTTCCTCATGTCGGCAGTATGGCAAGGTTAGCCGCAAATGGGGAGCCTCAAATCCCATCCTTTACGACAAGGCAGCCAATTGCCGCAGGACAAATGGCAGAATTCCGCCGTGCTGGTAATAATCCACCTCTATGGGCGTATCGATGCGGCAAATGACGGGAACTTTTTCCGTCCGGCCATCGGCGCGGTGAATGACCAGCTCCACATCTTGTTGCGGTTTAAGTTGGGCGCCCAGGCCGAGAACGTCGTACGTTTCCGTACCGTCCAGGCGCAACGTCTGCGCCGAAACACCTTCCTTAAATTGCAACGGCAGCACCCCCATGCCGACGAGGTTGGAACGGTGAATGCGCTCGAAACTTTGCGCCACGACGGCTTTCACGCCAAGCAACCGCGTTCCTTTAGCCGCCCAATCCCGCGAACTGCCGGTGCCGTACTCCTGTCCGGCCAGCACAACCAGCGGCGTCTTGCTTTGGGCGTATTTCATGGCGGCGTCAAAAATACTCATAGCCTCGCCGTCGGGCTGAAATTTGGTCACTCCGCCTTCCGTGCCCGGGACCATGAGATTCTTGATGCGCACATTGGCAAAGGTGCCGCGCGTCATGACACGGTCATTGCCGCGACGCGAGCCGTAACTGTTGAAGTCAACAAAATTGACGCCATTATCAATTAGATATTTTCCCGCCGGCGAAGATTTCTTGATGCTGCCGGCCGGCGAAATATGGTCGGTTGTCACGCTATCGCCAAAAATTCCCAAAGGCCGGGCGCCCTTGATCTCCGCGATGCGTCCCGGCTGCAAACTGAAGTTTTCAAAAAACGGCGGCAGTTGAATATAAGTGCTCTTGGGGTCCCAATCATAGACCTGGCCGGTGCTGGAAGGAATTTCGTTCCATTTCGGATTTTGCGCGGCAAAATCGCGATACAATTGGCGAAAAATCTCCGGTTTGAGCGCCGAGCGCATCGCGGCGCGGATTTCCTCAAGGGGCGGCCAGATGTCCTTCAAATAGACATCGCGCCCGCCATGGCCCTTGCCAATAGGCTCTTTTGTCAAGTCAATGGTCACACGGCCCGCCAACGCAAATGCCACCACCAAAGGCGGAGACATGAGGAAGTTGGCCTTGATATTTTGATGCACGCGCGCTTCGAAATTGCGATTTCCCGAAAGGACTGCGGCCGCAATGACGTCATTTTTGGTCACGGCGTCTTCAATCGATGCAGCCAGCGGACCGGAATTGCCGATGCACGTCGTGCAACCGTATCCGACCAGGTTGAAGCCCAACCGGTCCAGAAAAATTTGCAGGCCGGTTTTGTTCAAATAATCGCTCACCACGCGCGAGCCGGGGGCCAGAGACGACTTCACCAATGGATTCGGTTTTAGCCCAGCCTCCAATGCTTTCTTGGCCAGCAATCCCGCCGCGAGCATGACAGAAGGGTTGCTGGTATTGGTGCAACTGGTGATCGCCGCGATGAGGACGTCGCCATGATGAATTTCCCCGTGGGGCGCGGCTCCCGCCGCCTGCGCCGGGTCCGGTGTGGGCCGGTTATTGGCCATTTCCTGTTCGGTCAACGGATTGGTATTCTCCAGGAGCGAATGCTCGCGCGAGACAGCCTCCTGGCTGCCACCGCCCGGTTGCGGAAGGCCATTCTGGCCAATCGCAAAGGCGCGCCCCAAGTCTTCAGCCGTTTTGCCGAACCCATTTTCCGTAATCGGCTTTGAAAAAGCACGGGTGAATTCTTCCTTGAGGCTCCCTAGCTCGATTCGGTCCTGCGGACGTTTCGGCCCGGCCACGCTCGGCACAACAGAGGCCAAATCCAATTCCAAATCGGTCGAATAGGAGATGTCGCCTTTCTTGGGCATCCCGAAAAGCCCCTGCGCACGGTAATAATTCTCGTAAAGACGGCAATGCTCCTCGCTCCGGCCAGTCTGACGCAGATATTCGACGCATTCGCTGTCAATAGGAAAGAAGCCCATGGTCGCGCCGTATTCAGGAGCCATATTGGCAATCGTGGCGCGGTCCACCACCGCCAACGCCACCGCGCCCGGCCCGTAAAATTCCACAAATTTGCCCACCACCTTGGCCTTGCGCAGCATTTGGGTGACGGTCAGTGCGAGATCGGTCGCCGTGACGCCTGCTTTCAACGCCCCTGTCAAATGCACACCCACAACATCGGGCGTCAAAAAATAAACCGGCTGCCCAAGCATTCCCGCTTCGGCTTCGATGCCGCCCACGCCCCAGCCCACCACCCCCAGGCCGTTGATCATCGTCGTGTGTGAATCCGTGCCGACGAGCGTGTCAGGATAGTAAAGCGGCGGTTGCGAGCACAAAACGCCTTTGGCCAGATATTCCAGGTTGACCTGATGCACGATGCCAATGCCAGGCGGCACCACTTTGAAAGTCTCGAACGCTTGCATGCCCCATTTCAAAAATTGGTAACGTTCGCGATTGCGTTGAAACTCCATGTCGAGATTTCGCGCCAGCGCGTCGGCCGAGCCGGCAAAATCGACCTGCACGGAATGGTCCACCACCAAGTCCACCGGCACCAGAGGCTCGATGATTTTTGGATTCTTGCCCAGCTTGACTGCCGCCTCGCGCATCGCGGCCAAATCCACCAAGAGCGGAACGCCGGTGAAATCCTGCAAGACAATTCGCGCCACAATGAAAGGAATCTCCTGCGTGCGGGCGGCATTGGGCTGCCATTGGGCCAATTCGCGCACGTTGGTTTCTGAAACTTTCTTTCCGTCGTAATTGCGCAGGACCGATTCCAGCACCAGGCGGATGGAAACAGGCAACTTGGAAATCGCGCCAACGCCGGCCTTTTCCAACGCCGGCAAGGAATACAGCGAACCTTTTTTCCCGTTGCCGAGGTCAAAGTCTTTGAGAGTGTCAAATAAATTATGCATATCGCTCATGTCAAAACTCTTCAGACCAAGAATGAAGCAAGACAGAAGATGGAAAAAGCCTAAATTTTAAATCCCGTTCTTCCTTTCAAAGCAATTTCGTGAAAAACCGATTCCAACGCGGTTCAAAATAATGTTGGCGATCCAGCGACATGACCACCATGGTCGCGCGCCCGACAATGCGCTTGCGGTCTACCGATCCCCAAAAGCGCGAGTCATAGCTATTGTCTCGGTTGTCGCCCATCATGAAATACTTGCCCGGCGGAACCATGGTCGGCCCGAAGCTGCGCATGGCCGGCCGTTGTGGTAAAATGGTTACGGGATGACTTGGAGTTCCGTCCGCCTTTTCCTCGGCATAGAGCCGCCGGCCGTCGTGGTCTGCCGGAACATCGCGGCCAATGTCCGCCGACAATGGTTCATATTTCGACCGTTGGCCGTTGATGAACAGTTCGTCGTTGATCAATTCCACTTTGTCTCCCGGCAATCCTACCACTCGTTTCACCAGGCGCTGGCCATCCACGGGCGAGAAGAAAACTGCAATGTCGCCGCGCTTCGGGTTGCTCCATTGCGCCAGATGCCACGTGGTGTAGGGAACTTTCAAATCGTAAGCCAATTTGTTGACGAAGACGCGATCACCCTGGACGATGGTCGGGTTCATCGATCCCGTCGGGACATCGTTCCAGTCCGCAATCGCGGAACGGACCGCTGTCAAAATAACGACAAGAACCAGCAGCGGCTTGGTTTCCTGCCATAGGCCCTTGCATTTTTTCCAGCACTTGAATTCTTTCATTGTTGATTGCCTTTCATGGTTGATTTGACATCGCCGAAGCCCATTCGTTTAATTGGAAGAAACCTTTACATCCGCTTCGGGTTCGATTTCCACCAGTTGACCCGGCGTGGCTGATTGAGCGGGCGCTGCAAGGGCCAATCGTTGGTGGGCGTCCTTCTGTTGTTCCGGTGTCATTTCCTTTTCCAGTTCTTCACATATTTCCCGGGCCTTCGGAATGGCCCGGCGCGCCGCAAGAGTCAGCCAAAAAAAAGCCTCCGCCAATTCCACCGTTGTGCCGCATCCGTCCCGGTAGCAAAGTCCCAGTTCATATTCCGCCTGCGCCAGGCCCTTGGCCGCTGCTTCCTTATACCATTTGAAAGCTTCTGTTTCGTGGACAGCAGTGCCCAGGCCGTTCTGAAAGCACTTGCCCAAATGAAATTCCGCCTCCGCCAGACCGTTCGCGGCCGCTTTGCGAAACCATTCCAGCGCCTCGACTTCATTCTTGGCCACGCCCTCGCCCATTTGCAGGCATGACGCCAGGCTCATTTGGCCGGCAGCATCACCGCTTTCCGCCGCGCGGCGAAACCAATGTACCGCTTCCTCCGGACTCGGATAAACGCCCATGCCTTTTTGCAGGCAAAGCCCCAAACTGACTTGGGCGCCGAGATTATGCTGTTCAGCCGCCCGTCGAAACCAATGGGCCGCTTGTTCATAATCCTGCCCCACTCCCTGTCCATTCGCATAACAGATGCCGAGGCTGAATTCTCCCCGAACGTCTCCAAGCTTGGCTGCTTCGCCGAACCAATGGGCCGCCTCAGTATAATTTTGTTCCAGGCCGTCACCTTCGGAGTAACAAGTTGCCAGCTCGATCTGGGCCTCGACGTTCCCGCGGCGCGCAGCCATAAGCATCTGCGCGTGCCGGCCTTTGAGAAACATTTTCGGTTTGAGCGGCGTTTTGTCCTTTCCGCTGAACAATTTCTTGACGCCAAAGATCGTACCCCAGATCCCCATAAAAACCATTTTAAGAAACTTCATGGCTGCGGGCTTTTCCGGTCAAATGCCCATGTTGGCCAGCAGGCTGGCGATGCGGTTGACCACTGCGGCCAGTTGGGGATGGCTCGTCTCAAATTCATCGACGGACGATTGCAAACCGCCGATGGAATGTTGAAGCTGCTCCGGATTTTTGCTTTCGCTCGTGGCCTCGCGGGCCGACGCTTCGGTCAGGGAAGTAATGCTATCGGCCTGTTCCTGGTGCGTTTTGGAGAGCGCGGTGATTTCGGTTCTTAGTCCCGCGAGCAATTTGAGCAATTCCGCGCGTTGATCGGCGCTGAGAGTGGGGGAATTTTGAATTCGCCCCTCAATTTTTGAAATGGTGTCTTGGGTCATAATCGAGCCGAACTTCTCCTCCTATTTTAGCGGAAGACCGCCCCAAAGGCAAATTTAAGTCAACTGCGCGAACGCTTGACTTTCCCAGGCAGTTCGCGGAACTGTCAAACAATGCAGCCCATTAGAGCCTGTTCTTAACTTTTGGGGAACAAAGTCGCGAGCATAAGTGCGACGAAGGCCAGCCAGTGGTAACCTGCCAAAGTGGTGGAGAGCCTTTCATAATCGCGTGCCAGCCGGCGGAA
>Ga0182024_10000210_pt1 | contig 140867 bp, 120 predicted proteins | sample P32metaG_FD_120480 | JGI IMG/M metagenome (GOLD analysis project Ga0182024, IMG submission 120480) | Permafrost microbial communities from Stordalen Mire, Sweden - P3-2 metaG (Illumina Assembly) | ecosystem: Environmental > Terrestrial > Soil > Wetlands > Permafrost | place: Sweden: Stordalen...
AGAATCTAAGTTTTCCGCTATGCCTAGTCTAACCTCATCATCAGCCAACAGAGAGCAAGCCGAGACGAACCTAATCGGCCAACGGACCGAGCGGAGAGCGGAAGGTGCAGCGGACGGAAGAATTCGTTCTTTGAACTGAGAAGGGTGCTATCTGCAGATAGGAGCTTGGTAAAGCGATGACGGGACACGGAACGCATAGCGGAAGATACCAACGACTATGCGTGCAATCCAAACCGACCCTTCTCAACTCAGAGTGCGAACGAAAAAACCGAGCGAGCCGCTAAAAAAGAGAGACCACACACTGGCTCTTTCCTTTCCTATATTCATCTCAGGAAAAAATCCAAATCAAGCTTTTAGTTCAGGTTTCTTTGTAAGCTTCTCGTTGTGCTTTTGGATTTGTTCCCTGAGAAAATTAGTTGAGCTTTTCATAGTCACTGAGCTCTTTTAGTGTAATGCTCAAGGTCCAAATAGTGCTAAAAACCATTCCTAACAGACAAGACGCCAATGTATGAAATGGCAAAACTGAATGGAATATGAGTATCGAGCCGATCGCTAGAATTGCACCCCAAGCAAGGATCATATTGACTGTGCTTGTAAATATCCGGCACAGATAAAGCAACAACCGATAGGGATTTTCGTGCAAATATTCAAGCGTTTTCAGTTTATTGACATATGCGTTTCTTGTACTCGCTCGAACCGTTCGAATTGGCCAAGACCGCAAGAAATACTTTATCTCCTGCGCAAATAAGGACAATAGTGCGCTCACCGAGAAGAGCATAAGCATCATCGCCACCGGGTTGGCGATTATCCAGTCATGGCTTGCTGTGATCGGATGCACGGCATAAGTATATCCCTATAGCAATCAATAACTACCACGTCGCCTTCACGGCCTCTTCAAGCTTTATCTGTCGCGACTTGACCCACGGCGCGTAATGCTTCTGGCAGACCTGGAGAGTGTTGCCTAGAAGTATAGCCACCGTTTCGAGCGGCACACCATTTTCGAGCAATCGGACTGAGAATGTGTCTCGGAGCCGATGGAAGTGTCCGTCTGGAATGCCAGCGATCGCGCAGACCCTTTTCATGCGTTCCTGCCATTCCGTAATCATCGATTTCGGCGTTCCGTTTCCGGACCAGAAATAATAGGGATCACCTTCGTCGGCCGCTGCGAGGGCATCAAGGACTTTCTTCGGCAGCGGGCACCACACCGGCGTTCCGGTCTTCTGCGTATAAATAAGCAGCTTTCCATTCTTAATTCGGTCGCGCTGCATAAGGACCGCATTCGAGATCCGCATCCCGGAATGAAGCAAGAGCAGGATCAGCGCGCGTAATTTCTTTTGCGTGCTCTCCGGGATTTGAGTATGGACCTCGCGGATCGTGTCCACGGCCCACAGTAATTTCTCGACTTGATCGTCGGAGAAGGGAAGCGTTGGGCTTACCTGGACGCGCGGCGGCCGAATCGCCTTTGTGGGATTTACCTGTATCCAGCCCGAGGAAACACAGAACGAGAAGAATCCGCGCATCATCTCCAAGCGCTTCCGCGTCGTGATCGGCGAGAATGTCCACCCCTCACGGAGCTTCCGGACGTCATCGATTTTCACTGACCGGAGCGGGAGATCTCCCCAGGCGGCTTTTAATTCGGCGGCGATATGTCGGTATTTCTTGAGTCCCTGTTCCTTCAGATTCCGCGCGATGCAATCATCAATCCAGCGATCGCACACCTCGCGGACGGAAACAGCGTCACCTTCGCCCTGGATTTCGAGCTCGATAATTTTTCGGCTCGCCGCTTCCCAGCTCGTCAGATCGAGTGACCGGCGGAATACCTCACCGCGCAAAACACCCTGCGCCCAGATCGGACACGAACAGCTCTTATAGCGCCGAGAGCGGTGCTTGCACGTTGAGCGATGACGGCGATAGAGCGTGAGCATTCCCGCGAGCGTGGGACGTTATCAGTACAGATGTCAATTGAAAACTACAAACTATAGATAACAAACAGCTTATAATGGCGGAGGGAGAGGGATTCGAACCCCCGGTACCCTTTCAGGCACAACGGTTTTCAAGACCGCCGGTATCAACCGCTCACCCATCCCTCCGCAGGCAAGCCGATGGGCTTTACTTACCATCAGTGTACTTGATACTTAGATCGCTTCGCTGAACAACCATTGTCGATTGCCCCAGGGAACCACCCCATCGCCCGCCTTACTCACCGACATCCAGTCCACCCAGCAACATCATGGGCGGTCGAGCCCAAAGGATCCTCGACAGCACTGCGACTCTCCTCCACTAATAACCTATCGTCGCCGTCCTGCGCACGCCACCCTTCGGTGAGGTCCATCGTACCCGACTGCCAATGCGTCGCGTCTACGGCCTGTCCCCACGCTCCAGCGGCCATCAATAACCGACGGAACTCGAAGGCGCACCGTCCTCTTTGTCATCAGATTGCCGAATTCCGGGCCAAAGGAATGCGTTCCGCGATCGGCACGATCCCCCATAAAAGCGAAGCTATTGAAAACACATCGCATATAGGGAAAAAATGTTACAACTGGAGTGCATGGCCAAACGAGCCAAACCAGGCGCGGACCCGCAACCGGGCCAGCCTATCAGCCTGCGGACACTCGGGGACTACCTGAATCTGTCTCCGGCTACCATTTCGCTCGTACTCAACAACGCGCCGGGTGTACGCTCGATTCCGCAGGAGACGCGCGACAGAGTCATCGAGGCCGCGGCGAAATTCGACTACAGGCCAAGCTTCTTTGCCCGATCGCTTCGCAAGCGCCAGACGTTTACCGTGGGCGTGCTCGTCCCCGAGCTCAGCGACAGTTACGCTACCGAGGTGCTGGCCGGAGTGGAAGAATTTCTCATTGAGGAGGGATACTTCTACCTCACCGCCAGTCACCGCCGCAAACCCGACCTGATCGAAGAATATCCGCGCTTGCTCATGGATCGCTCCGTCGAAGGATTCATCCTCATCGACACAATCCTTGAGAAGAGTCTTAACCTGCCTGTGGTTGCCGTCGCTGGACATCGCAAAATCGAAGGAACAACCAATGTGGTTCTCGATCAGAGGCGTGCAGCGGAGCTTGCATTACGTCATCTCTATCAGCTCGGTCACCGCAAAATCGCATTCATGCGCGGGGGCAGTCACAGCTCTGATGCCGACGACCGATGGAACTGCCTGATGGCAGTGGCTCGGGATCTTAAGCTGGTCGTGCCCCCCGAGTTGACCGTGCAACTTGAGCTTCGAGTCTCTACGCCGGAGCTCGGATTCGAGCCTGCGAACGAACTGATTCAGCGCGGCGCCGAATTCACTGCGATTGTCTGCTACAACGACGTCTCGGCGATCGGAGCTGTCCGCGCTTGCCGCGACCATGGTCTGCAGGTTCCAACCGATGTTTCGGTGGTTGGCTTCGATGATATTCAGGGTGCTGCCTTCCATATTCCAAGTCTGACAACAATTCGCCAACCTCTTACACAAATGGGCAAAATGGCGGCACGCATCCTGCTGCAGCGGATTCGCGGACAAGCGACTTTCCCCGATGTTGTGCCGATTCGTCCCGAACTTATTATTCGCGAGTCGACCTGCCCGCCTAACCCAAAACGCTCTGCGCGCTCCAAACGGAGTTGAATCTGGAATGCAATCGGACGCCCGGCATTCTTCGGCGCAGACGCTGACCCTGCTGCATCCGGTCTTCCTGCTCACCGGAATTCTCCACGCTATTGGCGGCCCACTTCTGCCATCTGTGGCCTCAGCATTTCACCTGAACGATAGCCAATCCGGTTTGCTGTTCCTCTTGTATTTTGCCGGGAGTTCCTTGGGCGCTGTGCTTTGCATCGGGAGCTACGCGCGGATTATCGTCGTCGGTTTCGTTGCGATTGTTGTCTCCTGCCTGGCGGTGGCGATCGTTCCTTGGCCGGTTCTGTTGCCAGTCTTTCTGCTTCTCGGAATAAGCGTTGGTCTCCCGATGTCCGCTGTCAGCTTGTTTGTCGGTCGAAGCTTTCCGCAGCGATCCGCGTCCGTGCTGGCCTTTCTCAATATGAGCTGGAGTGCCGGTGCCCTGATTGCGCCTCTGCTGGCCGCCTGTATCCTGGTACACCGCACCTTTCGCACGGCATATCTGCTCCTTGGCGCGGCCTCAGCGATTGCCGCCTTCGTTTGCGCACGATTCCTCAGGGATGCTCCCGAACTTCCAAGATCTGGCGGGAATTTGCGAGGCGCTGCCAATCTGCGCTTAATCCTCGTTTTCGCATTTGCCACGTTTCTCCAAGTGGGAGTGGAAAACACGGCCGCAGCGTGGCTGTCGACTTATATGTTGCGGATCGCGGGCAGCGGAGCAGTCTTTGCCGCCACTCTATCAACGCTCTATTGGGTTGGATTCCTGGTCTCGCGCGGGTTTGCGGCTCTTGTTCTTCTTTACGTGAAGCCCGCTCTACTTCTCTTCGTCAGCATAGTCATCGCGCTTGGCGCGGCGGTGCTGCTCGCGACAGCACCTTCCGTGTCTGCGGGAGGGATTGCCATGTTTCTACTCGGCATCGCACTTGCGCCTACTTATCCGTTGCTCATTGCTCAAAGCTTTTCGCGAGTGCGGCAAGTCTCAGATACGCGCTGGATCCTGGCCGCATCCGGGTTCGGGGGATCCGTACTTCCGTGGCTCACGGGATGGATTTCATCGCAATCAGGAAGCATTCGTGCAGGCATCGCTACAATTCCGGCAGCATTGCTTCTTATGTTTTTGTTGCTTCCGTTTCTTCTCCGACTAAGTCTCTGGTCTCTCAACGAAGAACCTCAGAGTCAGTAGCATGATTCAATAAGTGGGGTCCGAGTTATAGGGTCGCCAGCGATAATTGAGATACTGATCCCCAATTCACGGTTGTGGTAACACCAGTACCTCAACGCCCGAAGCCGCATCGTTCTGCCGGAAAACGCGTTCAGTAGCTTTCTGAAACTGCTCCGGTGTCGCATAAGGAATATCTGTGAAAGTCTGTGGGTTTCGATCGGTGAGAGGGAACCACGAGCTCTCGACTTGAATCATGATGCGATGGCCGCGACGGAAGGTGTGGAACAGGTCCGGCATGGTGAAGTTCAGGTCGGTCTCTTTGCCGGGGACCAGCGGTTCGGGCTTCTCCCAGCTATCGCGGAACTTAGCCCGGAACGGTTCGCCGCGCAGTAATTCCTCGTAACCGCCCATGTGGATGGGCGGCGCGTCCACTACGCGCTTGTTGCCGCGCGACATATCTCCCGGATCGGGATAGTCTTCGGGATACACATCGATGACCTTCACGTCGAAGTCGGAATCCGTACCGGAACTTGCAATCTTCAACTTTGGAGAGATGGGGCCGGCAATCGTCACGTCCTCCTCAAGCGGGTCAGTCTCATAAACCAACACATCTGGCCTGTAGCTCGCGAAGCGCTGATCGTCGACCATATAGCGCTGCGGCACGGTATCTGTCGTGTAGCCGACGAAAGGCACTGGGTGGTTCGGATCGCTGACATATTCGTCGACGCCAGAAGCTTCGCTCGGGGGATCAAAACTGAGTTTCCCGCCACCATGGAAGTAGAGAGTCTTAGGTGAAGCGGCTTTCGGAGGCCATGCATCGAACTTTCGCCAGACGTTGGTTCCAGTCTCAAAGACGACAGCTTTTGGTTGCGCCTCGCCCTTCCTCTTGAGATAGTGTTCGAAGAAAGGGAATTGGACATTGGTTCGAAAGTACTCGCTGGTCATCGAACCGAATTCAACATCCCCAAGATGGCTTCCATCGTTTCTTGCCCAGCCGCCATGCACCCACGGCCCCTCCACCAGGGTCGTCTGCGTTTCAGGATTGAATTTGTTGATAGCGTAAAAAGTCCGGTAGGGGCCGCTCAAATCCTCGGCGTCGTACCAACCACCCACAACAAGCACGGCACAATGCACATTCTTCATGTGACGCGAAAGATCACGCGCTTGCCAGTAGGAGTCATAAGTATCATGCTTGAACTGATCGTTAAACAGCCAATTCGAACCTTTCAAGAATGATTTGTCGAGATTGGCGATGTTACCGGCGGAAAGATAGAACTTATAACTATCGGGCGTCCCAAAATCGAAGGGAACCGTAGCCGACGGAGTCTTTGGCTCGGCTTGCGGGTGGAAGAAGACATAGAATCCGAAGTTGGCCGAGAGCATGAATGCCCCGCCATGATAGCCATCGTCTCCCATGAACAAATCGGTCATTGGCGCCTGTGGACTGGCCGCCACCAAGGCTGGATGCGAATCGATGATAGACGCGGAAGTGTAAAAGCCCGGATACGAAATCCCCCAAATGCCCACTTTGCCATTGTTGTTTGGCACATTCTTCAACAGAAAGTCGATCGTGTCGTAAGTATCCGATGCATCGTCGACATCCTGGGGGGATTTCTTGTTATCAATATGTGGCCGCATCTCAATGAAATCGCCCTCACTCATCCAGCGGCCGCGCACATCCTGATACACGAAGATATATCCCGACTTTTCGAACTCCTCTGATGGGCCGAGATGCGGAGGATACTGGTCCTCGCCGTAAGGAGCCACATCGTAAGGTGTGCGTTCCGTCAAAAACGGGTAGGGGCCTCCCGCAGAGTCCTTGGGAACGTAGACAGCCGTGAACAGCCGCTTGCCGTCGCGCATCGGAATGCGGAATTCGTATTTGGTGTAATGAGCGCGGATGTAGTCTTCGCTTGGCGGATCCGCCGTTGGCTGCTGGGCGGAAGATGCGGCAAGAGCAGACACGAAGACGCCAAACAACGGAAGGCGGAGGAATTTGAGCATTATTTGCAGGAGTCTCCTGAATGACCAGATTAATTCAATCAGCTGGCGTCAATCTCAGCTTTCGCGCCCCGAATTTCCGGTTCCTGATTGTGCCTTTACGTCCACCGTGTTAAAAGCAAAGGAACAGGGAACAGACGGAGGGGCCAAGAGCCCGGTGCGGGATTCTACCCGGATCGCGGGGGTCCATTCATCGCCAAGCCTCTGAATTTGCCGAGAAGGAATACCTGATCTCCATGAGCGCCGGCCATCCAGCGGAAGTCGAAACGCTTTTCGGAGACTACCCGTTGGACAGCGCCTTCGACGAAATGCGGGAAATCGCCGGCAATGTGCGCCCTCACTATCAGGCGCTGGCCGAGACGCTCGCAGGCCTCCCGCAAGATGAGCTGCAGCGATGTAAGCAGTCTGCCGAACTCTCCTTCCTGACTCAGGGCATTACCTTCACCGTCTACGGTCGCGAAGAGGGAACTGAGCGCATCTTCCCCTACGATCTGGTGCCGCGCCTGGTAACTGCGCAAGAGTGGGACCGCATTGAGCGCGGGCTCACGCAGAGAATCACTGCTCTCAATCTCTTTCTGCGCGATGTCTATTCCGACGCGAAAATCCTGAACGATCACGTTGTGCCTCGCGAGCTGGTCTACAGTTGCAAACATTACCGGCGCCAGATGCGCGGATTACAGGTTCCGCGGAATGTCTACATTGCCGTTGTCGGTACAGACCTGTTACGCCTCAACACAGGCGAATTTGTCGTACTCGAGGACAACTTGCGTGTTCCCTCCGGCGTCAGCTACATGCTTACCAACCGGCGCGTGATGAAGCGGACCTTCCCGCAACTCTTCCATAGTTACGGCGTCCGCCCCATTGAGCATTACCCGCAGCTTCTCCTATCTACCTTGCGCTCTTTGGCACCCGAAGGCCGGCCCGAGCCGAACATCGTTCTTCTCACGCCTGGCGTCTTCAATTCCGCATACTTCGAGCACACCTACCTCGCTCGTCAGATGGGAATCGACCTCGTCGAGGGCCGAGACCTGGTAACTCACGACAACATCGTCTACATGCGCACCACCGACGGACTCAAGCGTGTCGATGTTATCTATCGACGTGTGGATGACGATTTCAGTGATCCACTGGTTTTCCGGCCCGACTCGGCGCTTGGGTGCTCCGGGCTCTTCAATGCTTATCGTGCCGGAAACGTAACGGTCACGAACGCCTTTGGTACCGGCCTTGCCGATGACAAGGCGCTCTATGCTTACGTTCCGGACATTATCCACTACTACCTGGGCGAAGATCCCATCCTGCCCAACGTCAAGACCTATCTGATGACGGAGCCGAAGGAACGTCAATATGCGTTGGCCAATCTCGACAAGCTCGTGGTCAAGGCAGTGGGCGAGAGCGGTGGATACGGGATGCTGATAGGGCCCCAATCGACAGCTCAGCAACGCGAAGAGTTCGCGCGCCAGATTGAGGCCAACCCGCGCAACTATATCGCTCAGCCCACGCTCGATTTTTCGCGCGCTCCATGCCTCATCGGCAATCAGTTGGAACCGCGGCACGTGGACCTTCGGCCCTACATTCTCTTTGGCGACAAAGTCAACATCGTACCGGGCGGATTGACGCGCGTGGCTCTCGAAAAAGGCTCGCTCGTCGTCAACTCGTCGCAAGGTGGCGGCAGCAAGGATACATGGGTTCTGGAATAGTAATCAGCATTCGAGTTCGGGAGAGTGCGACGATGCTTTCACGCGTTGCGGACAGTCTTTATTGGATGAGCCGCTACCTGGAACGGGCGGAGAACACCGTGCGTCAACTCGACGTGACGATGAACCTCATGCTCGACGCGGGCAGCTCCACCCCTGAAAAGCGCTGGAAGCAACTCGTTGCCGCATTGGGAAACCCGACTGGACTCGAATGGAACGGCGACCTCGACGCGATGGCAGGCAAGCTCGTTTTCGACCCTCTGAATCACGCTTCAGTCACCTATTCCGTGAACGGCGCACGAGAAAATGCCCGTCAGATCCGCGAAGAGATTTCGACAGAACAATGGCAGCGGCTCAATCGCCTCTATCACCAGATGCATTCCGCTCAAGTGCAATCCCAGTTTCGCGCCAATATCACGGACGCGCTAAGTACCGTGGTCGATGGGATCCACTTGTTCAAAGGAGTAAGTGACACAACCATGATTCACGGTCAAGGTTGGCAGTTCATCCGACTTGGCCGCTACTTAGAGCGCGCCTATGCGATCGCCACATTGCTTGAGGTGTACCAGCCTTGGCTGTCCAGTCCTTCGGAACGCGAGCATGGAGGCTACCAATACCTTGAGCAGGTGGGGTTGCTGCGCTGCTGCACGGCGTTTGAGGCGTATTGCCAGGTTTATACAGCCGATGTAACCGCCGACCGCATTCTCGAATTCCTTCTCCTCAATCGCGACTTTCCGCATGCTATTCGCTACTCCGTGGATGGAATCCGCCATGCGGTGGAATCGGTCCAGCGGACCGGAGGGCGCCGGTCTCCGGAAGAACTTAGCGCGGGAATCGGGAAGTTGCACGCCATGCTGAGCTACACCACGATTGGTGAAATCCTCTCCGGAGATACCGCCGCGTTCCTGCATTCGATCCGCGAGCAATGCATGCGGATTCACGAACTCATGTACTGCTATTACATTCAGTATTCGATTCAGTCCGCATTGGCGACATAGGGGTAAACGAAAGCGAGAATGAATTTCTACTCCATCCGGCACCTCACGCGATTCCGCTACTCGAAGCCCATTAGCGAGAGCATTATGGAAACGCGCATGCACCCACGCTCAGATTCCAACCAGCATTGCCTCACTTTTTCTCTCTCCGTGAGTCCTCGTTGCCGCGTTTTCAGCTATCGCGACCACCAGGGGAATAACGTCCAGCACTTCGACATTCCTGGCGAGCACACCCAACTTGTCCTCATCGCCGAGTCCGTCGTCGAGCAGCAGGCTCTGCCCGATGTCCCAAGCTTTCTTGCGCCCGATGCTTGGGGAGCCATGGACGAATTGATTGAAGCCGGTGATTACTGGGAGATGCTTCTTCCCAGCACCTTTGCCGTCGAGACTCCTGCGCTGACCCTGTTGGCTTCACAACTCGGCGTAACTCGCCGCGACGATCCTCTCATGCTCGTCCACGAGATCAACCAGCGGCTCTTCGATTACTTCGAATACATGCCGAGATCGACACGCGTCGACTCGCCCATCGACGACGCTATCGTGAGCGGCAAAGGAGTTTGCCAGGACTTTGCCCACACCATGATTGCGCTGCTGCGCCATGTCAGGATTCCGGCCAGATATGTATCTGGCTATCTTTATCGCAGCCGTGAGGACCATGATCGCTCTACGCCCGATGCGACACATGCCTGGGTCGATGTTCTGCTGCCGCACCTCGGCTGGGTTGGATTCGATCCAACCAACAACCTTGTCGCCCATCACCGGCACATCCGAACTGCGGTCGGGCGCGACTATGCTGATGTCCCGCCAACTCACGGCATCTTCCGTGGAACGACCGACAGCGAACTATATGTTGCCGTCCATGTCGAGGCCAGCGACCTTCCACCCGCGCTAGACCGCAAGCTTCCCATCCCCGACGACTGGAGCGTGCTGGTGGAACGCGCTCAACAGGCGCCTGAGCGCACCCCGTCATTCATCGACATGCAGCAAATGCAGCAGCAGCAATAGATTTGTTTACGCTGGAGGAGTCTATGGCTAAATGGATTTCCGACGCGGAATTTCAATTTTCTGTTGAATCTTCGATGAATATCCAGCAATATAAACTCAATCCGATTGAAACGCAGCCCCCCTACACATGCTTCTCGGCAAGACGCAAGACACAGTACCTTCCCTTTACTTCAAGCTGGGCCACTCACGCGGACTGGGGAATTAAGCAAGGCGCTAACCGCAGCGCAGCCACAAAGCCTTCGGCGAAGCGTAAACGTACCTGATTCGTAAGGCACAAACCAGAGCAAGACCTTTTGGAGGAACAGCCGTGAAACACTCCCTTTGGGGATGGGTGCTCCTTTGCACCCTTTCTACCGTGACCCTCACATTTGGCCAGAATGCAACCACCTCACTCCGCGGAGTTGTGAAAGATCCTTCAGGCGCGCTCGTTGCGGGAGCCACCATCATGCTGACGGATAATTCCACCGGCAAGACGCTGAGCACAACCGCGAGCAGTACGGGTTTATACGATTTTCCTCAAATCTTCCCGTCAAAATACACCATCAAAGTGACCGCTCAGGGCTTCGGCGAGCAGTCCAAGATAGCCGAGCTTCTTGTAAATCAACCGGCCACCATCGACTTCACGCTTACGGTGCAATCGAGTTCGGTCACCGTAGACGTGACCGCCGCGGCGCAAACCCTCAACACCGCCGATGCTTCTCTGGGGAGCTCCGCCGACAGTGCCGAGATTCAATCGCTGCCCAGCGAAACGCGCAACGTGCCCGACCTGCTTTCACTGCAGCCAGGCGTACTTTATCTTCCGCCAACCATCACTGACAGCCGCAGCGGCGCCGTGAATGGCGGCCGTTCCGATCAGGGCAACGTTACTATCGACGGCATCGACGATAATGACCAGGTCAACGGATTCGCCTTTACTGGCGTGTTGCGCGAGACGGTGGATTCAATCGAAGAATTCCGCGTGACCACAGGCGACGCCAATGCCGACGCGGGCCGATCCTCTGGCGCTCAAGTCAGCCTGGTCACCAAATCGGGCACCAATAAGTTCCACGGCGCGGCATACGAATACAACCGGCCTACAATTACTGTCGCCAACGATTGGTTTAACAAGCAGGCCGAACTCAACAGCGGCGAGCCGAACATTCCTGGCAAGCTCATTCGGAATATTTTTGGCGGCGCTGTTGGCGGTCCGATCAAGAAGGACAAGCTCTTCTTCTTCGGCAATTACGAGGGAAGCCGTATCGCGGAAAACGTTCAGGTGACGCGCACCACACCGACCGCAAGCGCTCAAGCAGGAAACCTCAGCTATGCGGACGGAAACGGAAATACGCAATCGCTCTCTCCCAGCCAGGTTGCTGCGTTGGATGCAGCCTGTCAAATCTGCAATACAAGCGCATATCCTGACCCCCCAGGACCAAATCCCAACGCGCTTGCCTATTTCAACTCGATGCCGGCTGCCAACGGCTCAACCGAAGGCGACGGGGGCTATAACTCAGGCTCATATTCATTCTCATCTCCCAATCCGCTTCGTCTGAATACAAGCATTGGCCGAATCGACTATGTCCCATCGGACAGGCATCGCATCTTTGTCCGCGGCAACCTGCAAAAAGACGTTGGAAGTACATTGCCGGCCCTTGACAGCAGAGAGCAATTCCCCGGGCGAGGACCGTCCAACCTTACCGAGGACAATAGCAAGGGCATCACTGCCGGCGAAACATGGTCCATTTCCCCGAACCTGATCAACGATATCCGCTATGGGTACACCCGCCAGGGATTCAGCACGCGTGGCGTCGGGAAAGGGGACTATGTAGACTTTCGATTCCTGGATACTCCAACCGCGGAAACCCGAACCACCTTCACCGATATTCCGGTCAATAACATCATTGATAATCTGAGTTGGACTAAAGGGAGGCACACGCTCCAATTCGGTGGGAACTGGCGCCTCGTGCACCAAAATTATTCTTCCGACAACAACTCATTTAACAGTGCGACCACGAATCCCTATTGGCTCGGCGACAGCCCGCCGTCGCCTGCGGACCTTGGTGGAGGCTTCGAGAACTCATACGTGATTGCGTACGCAAGCCTTGTCGGGACGGTTCCGCAGATCACTGACAATTTCAACTACAAAATCACAAGCGCGACTTCCGGAACCGCCATCCCAGAGGGCGCTGCCATTGCGCGCAATTTCAAGGCCAACGAGCTCGAGTGGTACGTGCAGGATGCATGGCGCGTGCAACCAAACCTCACAATTACCTTCGGTGTCCGCCACACAATCTTGCAAACGCCGTATGAAGTGAATGGCCAGATGGTGACTCCCACGATCGACACACATGCGTGGTATCTGCAAAGAGAGAGCGCTGCACAGTCCGGCCAGGTCTATGAGCCTGACTTGCAGTTTGCGCCTGCGGGCCCGCATTATGGGCAACCCGGATTCTGGCCAAAGGCAAAAGATAACTTTGCTCCTCGATTCGCGATAGCCTACTCTCCCGATGGAAAGACCTCGATCCGCGCGGGGGCCGGCATGTACTACGACCACTACGGGGAGTCGCTGATCTTCAATTTCGACCAACACGGATCATTTGGCATGAGTTCCCAGGTGAGCAATCCGGCTGGAGTCTATGGATTTGAGGGGAGCGCATCCTATCCACCGTCACCGCGGTTTACGGGCAGGCAAACGCTGCCGCCCATCAGTGTCGGAGTTGCTCCAACCACCCAGACGTATCCTTACTACGCCCCCCAGGGCAACTTCGCCATTACGTGGGGGCTCGACAACAGAATGCAGACTCCGTATTCAGAGATGTTCGATTTCTCGGTCCAACGCGAACTGCCAGGCGGGTTCACGCTTGAGACCGCCTACGTGGGCCGTCTTGGCAGGCACTTGCTGCAGCAACTTGACCTTGCGGAGCCGACGGACTATGTTGACCCGGCAGGCGGCGGCGACTATTACGCGGCAGCCCGCCAGCTCTCCATGGCAGTGGATGCGGCAGGCGGCTACAATCCCAATGCGACTCCTGGTTGCAACTGCAATCAGTATACGAATGTGCCGGCAATTCCCTACTTCGAAAACGTTTTTCCGTTCGTAGCAGGCTTCGATTATTCCGGTGAAAGCGCGACCCAGGCAATCTTCACAGACCAGTGGGCTCCCAACAGGGAAAACCTTGGGGAGACCACGGCCCTCGCGAATATCGATTACTACTGCGCGTTCGGCTGTCCGGCAGGGTGGCAACCGCATTTCTGGCAGGACCAGTTCTCGTCGCTCTATGCCTTATCGAGCAGCGGTATGAGCTACTACAACGCCGGGCAGCTTACCCTTCGGCATCCATCCAGCCATGGGCTGCTGATGGACTTCAGTTATACGCTTTCGAAGTCGATCGACTTTGGCTCGGATGCGGAGCGCAGCACTGAATTCGGGCTTAACAACAACACCGGCAATAATCTCGCTTTCAGCGAAGTCATTAACACATGGAAGCCTTATTTGAACCGGGGGGTCTCTGACTTTGACACGCGCCACCTCATTACTGTGGATGCGGTGTACCAGCTGCCCTTCGGGCAAGGAAAGATGTTCGGCGGCGGTGCCAATAGGTTGGGCGATGCCATTATCGGCGGATGGCAGCTCTCCGGAATCAACCGTTGGTCCAGCGGATTGCCATTCTCGTTTAACGAGCCTGGCTGGACAACGGATTGGCAGATCGAGAGTTTTGCAGTCGTCACCCAGCCCGTGAAGGTACATCGTCATTTCGACACCAACGGCAACCCACAGTACTTCGATAATGCGGCGGGCATCAACACCGGTGTCTACAGCGGTGCTCCTATACGAATTGCTTATCCTGGCGAAACCGGCCAGCGCAACAACTTCCGGGGGGACGGCTATTTCGACGTCGACACGGGCCTATCCAAGAACTGGAGGATTAGCGAATTTGGAGCCCTGAAGTTTGGTTGGGAGACGTATAACGTCACCAACACGGTGCGCTTCGATCCCGCGTCGATCGGCAGCCAGTTGACTGGAGGTAATCTGGGGATTGCGAGCAAATTGCTCACTGAACCGCGCCGCATGCAGTTCAGCCTGCGGTTCGATTTCTAAGCTGAAATCAACGCGATTCCAAATGCGCCGGCGAATTTTGCGATTCGTCGGCGCGTTTCTTTGCGCGGCGATCAAATCCAGAATCGTTTTCCAAGAATTGTGGCGCCTGAGCGAAGAGGATCAGTTCGCTTTTCGCACCTCGGCCGCGATCTTCCGCAATTCCGGCAGAACCGAGCCCAAGGCCGCTGCTCCTGCATCTCGCCTACCCAGTGCAAAGTAGAGATCGCGATAATGCCGATAAAGCTGCTCATACACCTGCACCGCCTTGGGGTTGGGCTGAACGGTGCGCAACGGCAGGCAAACCGCGGCCTGCGCCTCCTCAATCGTTTTGTAGGCTCCAGCTGCCAATAGCGCAAAGATGCCTGAGCCGAGACTCGTGGGAATGCCTGCGGGAACGAGAACTGGCTTGTTCAACACATCGGCATAGACGCGGTTCAACACTTCGTTCTTTTGTGGGATTCCTCCGGCATTGATGACACGATCCACACGCACCCCATGTTCGGCCATGCGTTCCAGAATGATGCGCGTATGGAAGGCCGTGCCTTCGATAGCCGCAAACAATTCGTCCTGCGCTGTGTGCACCAGGTTCCATCCCAGCGTCACTCCGCCCAACTCAGGATTCACCAGCACCGTACGATCGCCGTTATCCCAGCTCAGGCGCAGCAGCCCCGTTTGGCCCGCTTTGTATGCATCGAGCCCGTCGGAAAGAGCTGCCACTATGGTCTGGGCGCGACGCGCAATAGCCTCAAAAATGTCTCCCGTTGCCGAGAGGCCTGCCTCGATCCCCGTGTAATCCGGATGCACACTCCCGGGCACAACACCGCAGACGCCAGGAACCAGCTGCGCTTCTCGCGCCATCGCGATGATGCATGTAGAGGTTCCAACCACATTCACCACATCGCCTTCTCGAATATGCGAGCCGATCGCGTCCCAATGTGCGTCGAACGCGCCGACAGGGATCGGGATTCCTGCGCGCAGTCCGAGCTGCTCGGCCCACTCCGGCGATAGATGTCCTGCCACCCGATCGCTGGTCTTATACTCGCCGCCCATCTTCGCTCGGACACCGCCAAAAAGCGGATCCACCGCGACCAGAAACTCTTCCGGCGGTAAACCGTCCCACTTGGGATTCCACATCCATTTGTGGCCCATCGCGCAGACGCTGCGCTTCAACTGGCTCGCGCTACGGATTCCACTGAGCGTGGCCGCGACCATGTCGCAGTGCTCGAGGGCTGTCACAAACTGCTTCCGTTTTTCGGGGTTGTGCCGCAGCCAATGGAGCAATTTGGCAAAACCCCACTCGTGCGAATACACACCGCCACACCAGTCAATTGCCTCCAAGCCCATGGCGTGAGCCTTGGCCGTAATCTCCTCAGCCTCCGCATGAGCGCGGTGATCGCACCAGAGATAGTATTCGTCGAGCGGTTCGAGCCCTTCACCTACAGGCACGACGCTCGAACCCGTTGTGTCCAGCGCGATGGCAGCCACTGCATTTCCATCCACGCCCGTGGTGCCCAAGACCTCGCGCGTTGCCTTTGCCAGCGCGTCCATCTGTTCAGCGTGAGACTGGGTGGCAAAATCGGGATCCTCGCGCCGCCGATGCAGGGCATAAGAAGCCGAAGCAGTGCCGATGGGCCCTCTTTCGCTGTCCACCAAAGTCACGCGTACACTCAACGTGCCGAAATCTACGCCCGCGACGATGGTCATGCAGAAATCCTCCGGTAAACGCTTACTCACTTCGAGACAAGCCTACACCATTGCGTGACAATTTGACTTGCAATTGAATTTGCTAAACGCCGTCTGCTGCTTACTTTTTCGCTCCCGGCAGCATCCCTTTCAAAGCCGCAATCAGTCCGGGCTTCGATGCCATGGGCTTAGCGACAGGCGCGAAAGGCGATGGATTGCTCGCACCCAGTTTAACCGCAGCCGGTTGCGCGGAAGACGAGCTTTGCGGCGTCGCCGCGGCCGGCCCGGCTTTTCCTGGCACCGTTCCCTGTGGAATTGTACCGGGGCCTTCGACCACTCTCGCGCCTTTCAATTCCGGTACAGGGCCCTCGAGATTCTTTACCAGGATTGAAATCCGTCGATTCGATGGGTCGGTTGGGTTGTTCTTCACGTGCAAAAACTGGTCGGCATACCCCCTCACCTGCGTAACTTGATCCGAACGTACTCCATGATGCTGCAGAAGCCTCCGCGCAGAGTTCGCCCGATCGGCGGAAAGTTCCCAATTGCTATAGTTCGCGTCATCGGAGTAAGGCGTAGCGTCCGTATGGCCCTCGATCAGCAGATGATTCGGCAAGGTCTTCAATTCCGACGCGAGCAGCGACAACAACTCCTGTCCGTTATCGCTCAGATACGCGCTCCCACTCTGATAGAACGTCCCGTTCTTGTCCTCCAGCAACTCGATCCGTAACCCCTCGGGCGTAATCGTAATTTCAATCTGCTTGAGGAGTTTTTCTAACTCCTTCCGGGTCTTGATCTCCTGCTCCAGCTTCTCCTTGAGTTTTTGAAGATTGTCATTCGTTGCAGCGGTCATCGTTTCGCCCGTACCGGTCAAAGTCGTGCCCATCAAACTGCCCGTCCCCTTTGGGTCGTTGAAATATCCGGCAACGGCCTTCTTGATTTTGTCGCTTGAGTTCATCAGCCAGAGCACGATGAAGAGGGACATCATGGCGGTAACAAAATCAGCATAGGCTACCTTCCACGCGCCGCCGTGATGGCCGCTGTGGCCGCCTTTCTTCTTGATCACGATGACTGGTTGAGCCTTGCTGGCTGCCATGTCCGCGCGCTCTCCTGAAGGTATTCCCGCCTATGCTGCCGCCGCCGCCTCCGCTGCCGGAGCGGTTGACGCTTGGTTCTTGCAACTCTTCTCCATCTCGTCGAAGCTCGGGCGCACATGCGCCGGAATCGCGCGCCGTCCCATTTCGATCGCAATCATCGGCGCTGAACCCTTCAGGAACGACAGCATCAGCACCCGCAAGACGTGCAAATAGCCCTTGTGGTCATCGGAAGTTTTGGTCATGTTGGCGGCCAGCGGTCCCGCCACTCCATACTCCATAGCACAGAAGGATGCCCAGAAACGTGCCCACCAACGCCGCCGCTACCTTGTGTCCAATCTCCTCCGGCGGTCCGCCGAGCGCGCCCATCGTGATCACCACGCCCAATACAGCTGCCACAATTCCAAGTCCCGGCAGTGCATCCGCCATCGTCGACAACGCGCCAATCGGCAACGATGCTTCATGATGGTGAACCTCCATATCGAGTTCCATCATCTGGTCCATATCGAAAGGCTCAACACCGCCAGTGATCGCCATGCGTAGCGTGTCGCACACAAAATCGCGCGCATGATGGTCGGCTAGGAACTCCGGAAAGTTCTTGAAGATTCCACTCTCGGAAGGCTTTTCGACATCCATCTCCACGCTGAGCAGTCCTTCTTTCCGCACCTTATTGAGGAACTGATACATCATCTTCAGCGAGTTCAGATAACGCTCTTTGTTGAACTTCGAGCCTGCCAAGACGCCCTTGAGCCCGCCCAGGATGCCTTTCAAAATATGCACGGGGTTTGCTACCAGGAGAGTTCCCGTCGCTGCCCCAACGATGATCAGCATCTCGGCTGGTTGGATGAGCACTTCAATGTGGCCCTTTTCCATCAGGAATCCGCCGAGGACCGCCCCGAAAACCAAAACAATTCCTACGATGGCGAACATGCCGACCTCTCTGGTGCAAGCGTGATGTGATTGCCGCCTTCATGGACGCTTGCGAGCATTGCGGCCTGTGCCCGTTCGAAAAGCTGTGGCAGAGATTCCATCTCGACCGCTTGCGCTGCGCCAATGCTGACCGTGAGCGATAGACGGTCACCCCACCAACGGAAATCGGATGTCCGTGCGAGACCAGCCAGTACTTGTGCGTGCGCGGCAAGCGAACTTGCCGAAGGCTCGTGCGACAGAACCATAAACTCGTCGTCTCCCCATCTGCCAAGTTCCTCGGCGGGACGTAGCCCATTCGTCAGTGTTCGTTCAACTCTTTCAATCATCGTGTCGCAGGCCCTCGACCCGTGCGTTTTGCGCAACTCGTGGGCCTGATCCACGGTGATCCACAACAAGCCCAGGGGCATGCCTCGCGCGGTGAACTCGTCGAAGGCCGACTTGGCCTGTTCTTCAATTTCTGCCTGCGCTGCTTCCAGATTGGACTCCTCACAACTTTCTCCATGCGGCAACGTGTCCAGACTTTCGGCGAGATGGAAGATGACCGCCGACCCGATGCGTCCGCCCAGCGAGTCCCGCAGGAGTTGAGTCCGCATCACTAACGGCAAATCGCGCCCGCAACGGTGTTGCGTATGGATCAGGACGCCACGTTCAGACCGGTATAAAGTCCGATCTTCTCCGCATTCGGGAAGACGTTTGAGCAGCAGTGGCTCCAGATAGGCGGGAATCGTTCGCGTGACCGTCTCTATGCTTGGAAATCCGGTGATGTTTTCCGCCGCTTGATTCCAGAAATTCACCTTGCCTTCGCGATCGAGCAGTGCGAGGCCCTCCGGAAAACTCTCCAGCGCAGCCTCGATCAATTCGCTGCGATCAATCATCACGCGCCCTCCACTCCCTGGATTCGCGAGAAGAGGTTCGACTTCATTCCCAATCAGTCAACTGAAGGACGATGTTAGATTTTTTGAAGAAAGGGAGCCAATCGAAGAGGAGAATTCCCCAGGCTCGCTTGGAAGTCGACGTTGAAGAAATTTTGGGTGACCTGCACGGATGCGGCATGAACCGATTGGAGACAGCCGAACAGCGCAGTTGCAATGCGGACGAGTTCCGAACGAACCGGGATCAGTTCACTTTCGTCTTGGGCTTTTCGCCTTCGCGTCCAGAAGGCAAACGAACAATAAATCGCGTTTTGCCTGGCTCCGTTTCGACTTCGATCTTGCCGCCGAACTTCTCTGTCACGATGCGATGCACGATATCAAGACCCAACCCGGTGCCGGAACCCTGCGGCTTGGTCGTAAAAAACGCGTCGAAGATGCGTGGCAATACTTCTGCAGGAATTCCTTCGCCATGATCGGTGATGCTCACGGAGAGCCAGCCAGGGTCCACTTCCGTCCAAGTCGCAATCTCGATATGTCCCCCGGCAGGTGAAGCGTCGGCAGCATTATCAATCAGATTCGTCCACACTTGGCTTAAAGCAGAACCACGGGTCGAAAGCGTCGAAGGTGAAGCCTCGAATCGCTTGTCTACATGAAGCTGCTTGATCCTCAGCTTGTGGCCCAAAATCGTGAGCGTGCTTTGTAGGCTGTCGTGGACATCCAGTTCTTTGGCCGGTGACCGCTCGTCATAGGCAAACTTCTTCACGGCCATCGCCAGGTCCGATATTCGCGAAATGCTGTCTTCGATGGAGCACACGAGCGAAACACTGGAAACGAGCGCTTCGAGCCAATTCAATGCATCTGAAAATGCGCTGGCATCGAAATATTCTTTCGCGCAATCCAGTTCGTGCCGTTCGAAACCCATCCCGACAAGCACGGGCGCAATGGTGTAGGCATTCTCCACCCCCGCCGATGCCAGCCACTCGCCCATCTCTTCCTCGGCGTCGGATTGTGCAACGCTACTCATCGCGGCAAGCCGGCATCCGCTCAGCGTGTGTTCCAGCAACCCCTTCATGCACTCCAGTTGTTCCGGGGTCTTCGCGCGACTGCCATTGCGCAAGCTCAACTGTTGCAGGCGCATCAGGTTCTCTCGGAGCTGTGAAGCGGAGCGCTTGGCCGCCGACCCGGGGTTGTGCAACTCGTGCATGAGCCCGGCTGCCAATGTTCCCAGCGATATCAGTTTTTCGCGATGCAGAGCTTCGACCTGGTAAGCCTGAAGGCGTTGCGCCATATCTGCCAAAATCACTGCGCGGGATTCCGGGCAGTCGGAGAGAATCTGCCAGAACTGTTCGCTCGTGAATCGGACCAGAACCGAGTCTTCGACCGCTGTGACCCGGAAAGACATATGCGTTTTGCCGGATAAGAGGGGCGCCTCGCCGAATCCATCTCCAGACCGTGCTCCTCCGACGACGGTTCGCGAGCCGTCGGCTTCCAGCCGTTCCGCGCGCATCTCGCCGCTCAAAACCACCCAGTAAAACATCGCCGGATCGCCGGCCTCGGTGACAACTACGCCGGCCGGGACATGGAGGCGATCCACATGATCGATGCCTTTGAGAGCATCGAGATCTGCATTCGCAAAAATGCGCGTTTTACGCAACTCCGGTGCAGCTTCGCTGAATTGGATTGATTGCGCCACCGGCGGTTTTTCTATAGTGCCCATCTCTGCTTACGCTTTTCCCCCATTAGAATCGCGCCTCAGAATCCAGCCCTCAGAATCCAGCAAGGTACTGATGCGCGAACTGTACAGCAATCGAACCTTCCCCAACCGCTGAAGCCACACGCTTGATGGAACCGTGCCGGACATCTCCAGCAACAAATACTCCGGGTACGCTTGTCTCCAGCAGAAAAGGCTCGCGCGGCTCCCGCCAGCTTTCCGGCATCTTTCCGTCCCGGCGCAGGTCAGGTCCCGCCAGCACAAAGCCCTTCTCGTCCCTCAAAATCGAGGGTGGAAGCCACTCCACGCCAGGTTCTGCACCTATAAATACAAATAATGAAGGCGCCGGCACGCGATATTCCCCGTTTGGGCCGCGCAGGCACAAGGCTTCAAGGTGTCCGTCCCCCTCCGCTTTTACGACCTGTGTCTCCGTTGCCACCACAATATTCGATGTTTTCTCGATCTCATCGATTAAGTATTTCGACATGCTGAACGTCAGGCCCGCCCCGCGGACCAGCATTGTCACTTTACCCGCAAACTTGGAGAAATGCAGCGCTGCTTGGCCGGCCGAGTTTGCCCCGCCAACAACATAGACGTCCTCGTCCTTGCAGGAAGACGCTTCCACCAGGGCTGCACCGTAATAGATGCCGCACCCGGTTAGCCGGTCTGCTCCGGGAATCGTGAGCCTGCGATACTGCACTCCAGGCGCCAGAAGCACCACATGACTGGACACTTCGCGCCCATCCGCCAGCTTCACAAACCTGTACTGACCATCGATCCGCAAACCCGCCGCACGCTGGGTCAGAAACTCTGCCCCGAATCGCGTTGCCTGCATGTGCGCCCGGCGGCCCAAATCCGCGCCGGTCACGCCCGCGGGGAATCCAAGGTAGTTCTCGATGCGCGAGGTTGAACCGGCCTGACCGCCCGGCGCTTCCGGCTCAATAATCAAGGTTTTCAGGCCTTCGCTGGCGCCATAAACCGCAGCTGCCAAACCCGCAGGACCAGCTCCCACCACGGTCATGTCATAGAACTCCTGCGTCGCCTGTGTACTCAGACCCACTCGCACGGCCAGAACGTCTGGGTCGGCATCCGGCATCATGGCGCCGTCCGGGAAAAGCACTACCGGAAGTTGTTCTGGTTTTAAATCCTTCTCCGCCAGCAGCTTAATGGCCTCATCGTTGCCCGCAATGTCGAGCCACCGGTAGGGAACATGGTTGCGGGATAAGAACGTGCGTAGCCTGTGATCCTTGAGCGACCACCGGTTTCCAATCACACGCAGCCCTTCGAACGGAGGCCGGAATCCCGCCTTCCAGTCATCCAGCAGGTCGTTCAGCACCGGGTACAGCTTTTCTTCCGGTGGATCCCATGGTTTATTCAAGTAGTAGTGGATGCGCGCGGAATTGATCGCCCGGATCGCGGCTTCCGTGTCTGCGTAGGCAGTAAGCAGCACACGCCGGGCGTCCGGGTAGATTTCGCGTGCTCGCTCAAGAAAATCGACGCCCGTCAGCCCCGGCATCCGTTGGTCGCTCAAAATCAGGGCTACCGGTTCCGAACGGGCCTTCACTTGGGTCAGCGTATCCAGGGCCGCCTGGCCGCTCGCGGCCCGCATAACGCGGTATTCAGCCCCGTATTGCCGGCGCAGGTCTTGGACAACTGCCTCCAGAACGCTTACGTCGTCATCCACCGCCAGTAAAATCGGCCTTGCCATATTCCCAGTTTAGGACCTCAAATATCGACGAGACCCGTTACAGCGAAACCAGACTAGAGGTACTCCGGAATCAAGCCCGCCAAGTGGCTCTTTCCTCAAGAAATGCCACTTAAAGACGCTCTGCGACGAAACTTTTATTCTCGTTCCGCTCTAAAAGTACCAGACTGAAACGAGCCAAGTCAGTAAATACAGAGCCCGGTTGTCTGCGGGTTTCACGTGACGGAATTCCAATTGGGCTGTAAGCTTGTTTCAGGCTTTTTCAATCAGTGCTAGTAGTTTTTGTGTTGGACAGGTGACGAAAGGAATGTGCCCTCGCTCCGATGTAACAGAACGAGACACTTCGAGAAGTTCTTCTTTTCGCCATTTCGCCTCCTGTCACAGAACGTGTATCTTAAGTTTCAATTGTGGAAATCAGGCTAAGTAAGGATGCACGGTAGTTCCAGTCTGATCCCAATTTCCCACGACGGATGGTGCGTGAATCATGAATAAAGTGATCCTTGCCGACTCACAGGCAATCTTCCGGGCCGGTACAGCCAAAGTGCTGGCGATGGACGAGGACATGCGCATTATTGCTCAGTGCACTGACCTCGACAGGATGATGCATGCCATTGCCACCTTCCCCGGTTCCATCGTCGTACTCGCCGCCTCTCTGCGGCCCGACATGGTCCGCTTGCGCTCGCTCCTCGAGACAACCAGCAGCCGGGGCATCGTCATTGCCGAAAACAACGAAAGCGCCAGCGCATTTATGCAGCAAGGCTTTCGTGGCGTGGTTTTCCGCAACGTCACCGGCCCCTCGCTCGTCGAGTGCGTTCGCCGCGTGGCGGCGGGCGATACCTGGACTCCTCCGCAGCTGATGATGCCCGAGTCCCCCGAAGAGGATCTAGTCGGCGCGCGTGTCCGCGACCGGCTCACGCCCAAAGAAATGCGGATCGTGGCCCTCATTGTTCAAGGCTGCAAGAACCGTGAGATCGCGCTTCGGCTCAAGACCACCGAGCAGGTCATCAAGAACTACCTTCGCTCCATTTACGACAAGACCGGTGTCAGCGATCGTCTCGAGTTGGCTCTCTTTACGATCCATCACCGCCAACTTGCGCAGGCCGCGGCCGAGATGGGGAACAAGCTCGAAGCCGAGGAGCAGGCAGCAGCGCCCCCTGCTGTTGCTTAAGGAACAGTAACCACGATCTTGCCGATCTGCTGGTTCGCTTCGAGGTAGCGATACGCCTCGACGATTTCCTTGAACGGGAAGGTCCTCGCGATCCTTGGCACAAAGCGCCCATCGGCCAGCCTGTCGAAGACATACTTTTTCGCGGTTTCCAGCAGCGCGGGGTTTTGTGAGATCTCCATCAAAACGTATCCTCGGATGCTCAAACCGCGCCCCAGTGCCACAAACAGCGGAAACGGAGTAGGCTCTCCGGAGAGTGCCCCATACTCAAAAATGACTCCTCCCGGCGCCGCTCCTTCTGCGAGTTTCTGCACAAATGGACCCGCCACGGGATCAAAGGTCAGCCGCGCCCCCTTTCCGCCAGTGATTTCGCCAATCCGGGCCGGGTAATCTTCTTCCTGTGTCACGATCACGTGATGCGCCCCGAGTTCCAGCAGAGCCTTTCGCTTGCCTGAGGTCCTCGTAACCGCAATTGCCGTCGCACCTGCGTCCCGCGCAATTTGGATCGCCGCTAAACCCACACTTGACGACGCTGCCGTGATTGAAACGAAATCTCCGGCCGCTATCTTGCCATAGTGCACCAGCGCGCCGTACGCGGTCAGATATTGCATCAAGACTGCGGAGGCTTGTGCGGGAGAAAGGTTTTTGGGATACTCCGCCAGCGCAAACGCGGGTACGACAGCCTCTTCGCCCAGCGTGCCGTACCGGCCTTGTGAGAACGCGGGTACCGTAGCGACCGATTTGCCGATCCACGCCGGATCAACGCCTTCACCCACGGCGTCCACGACTCCTGCGGCCTCGTAGCCCAGTCTTGAAGGAAACTTTGGCTCTTCAAGATACTGCCCGCGATAGAACATCGACTCGGCTCGATTCAGGCCAAGCGCCCGAACACGCAACCTGGCCTCACCCTTACCCGGCTGCTGCTGCGGGACATCGTCGAACTTCAGACCTTCGGGTCCACCAAGCTGATGAAAGCGAACAATCGTGGGCATCACTCCCCCCGTTCCAGTTGGATGACCACGAATTTGGGACGCTTCAAAATGAAGAGATTGGAGTGCGGACAAATCGGCTTTACAGCTTCTCAGCCACGCTCTTGGCCTGCGTAAACAACAGCAGGTAGTCCGGCCCGCCGGCTTTCGAGTCGGTGCCGCTCATATTGAATCCGCCAAACGGATGTGCGCCAACCATCGCGCCGGTGCATTTGCGGTTCAGATAAAGATTTCCCACGTGGAATTCCTGACGGGCCATGTCAAGCCGCTCGCGATCGTCTGTGTAGACTGCGCCTGTGAGGCCGTACTCGGTGTTGTTCGCGACCTTCAACCCTTCTTTGAAATTCTCCACCTTTATCACTGCTAGAACGGGCCCGAAGATCTCTTCTTGCGCGATCACAGCATCGGGCGCGATGTCCGCGAAGACCGTCGGCTCGAGATAATATCCGCCGCTTTCAGCCTTGACCGCATTTCCGCCTGCAACCAGCCGGCCTTCTTCTTTCCCTTTTGCGATGTAGTCAAGAATCGTGTCCATGGCCGCCTTGTTCACAACCGGTCCGAGGTTGTGATTCTCTGCCGGGTCGCCGACCGTCAATTCTTCGACGCGCTCTCGCAAACGCTCGACAAAGGCGTCATAGATCGATGCCTCCACAATCGCACGTGAGCACGCCGAGCACTTCTGCCCGCTGAATCCGAATGCGGAGGCGACCACGCCATCCACAGCTGTGTCCAGTTCAACATCGGCGCATACGACAATTGAATCCTTGCCGCCCATCTCCAGAATCGTGCGCTTGATCCAAATCTGTCCCGGCCGCGCCTTGGCTGCGCGCTCGTGAATCTCGAGGCCGACGGATTTGGACCCCGTGAAAGCGATAAAACGGGTCTTCGGATGCTCCACAATCGCGTTTCCAAACGCAGCTCCCGAGCCCGGGCAGAAGTTCACAACGCCCCCCGGCATCCCCGCTTCTTCCAGTACCTCAATGAACTTTGCCGCAATCGTGGGCGAATCGCTCGATGGCTTGAGGATCACAGTGTTTCCCGTAACGATTGCTGCGGAAGTCATACCCGCCATGATGGCAAATGGAAAATTCCACGGCGGAATCACCGCTCCAACACCCAACGGGATGTAGTGCAGTTCATCCCTCTCTCCCGAAAGTTGGATCGGGGTTCTTGCTTCAGCGAGACGTAGTGCTTCCCTCGCGTAAAACTCAAGAAAGTCAATTGTTTCCCCAACGTCTGCGTCGGCTTCCGCCCAGTTCTTGCCTACTTCGTGTGTGAGCCACGCGCAGAATTCAAATTTCCGTTTGCGAATGATCTCTGCTGCACCGAGCAACAGGGAAGCCCTTTCCCCGGTTGATGCTCTACTCCAAAGCTGAAAAGCACGAAGTGCCGCCTGCATGGCTTGCTCGGCGTGCTCCGCCCCAGCCTTCTGGTGTACGCCAACCACTTGGCTGGGGCGCGAAGGATCGAGCGATCGAATCTTGCCGTCCGTTTTCGATCGATGCCCCCCGATAATCAGGGAATATTCCCGGCCTAGTTGAGTGCCCACCAACTCCAATGCTTCGCGCATTTTGCGACGATTCTCTGGAGCTTTGAAGTCGGTAAATGGTTCATTCTGGAAGGCCCCTTCGGGGGAACGGCGCAGGATCTCAGTGGGAAGCGGAACAGTTGCCATAACTACTCCAGTGTAGTCGCTTTGTTTCTGCCCCGCTATGCGACCAGCGGAGGATTTCCACCGCGCCAGGACCCCTGCAAAGTATCCATTTCATCCGCGAAACTAACCCCGGGAATCGGGGTCCACATAGAGGTCCCCTCCCCTGGGGCGCGTTGCGTTTTTTGGAGCGCCGGGGGGAAAAAGGGCGGTCGATCCAGGGTTCGCCAACCCCCGGGCGTTGCCGGGCGCACAAAGGCCGAACCCTAACCTCGCTGTTGGCGAGTGGAAGTGGGCCACGAGAGGGAAAATGGAACCCCGAACAGATTTGCGTGCTATGCGCTTTACCCAGCTCCTCTGCAGTACGCCTCTCCTCGCCAAAAATGTGGCCGTTAATGCTCGTAGTGCCGCGAAGAGATTTTATTTCCCGATTGGGCTTGGAGCAGCAACGCTCATGCTCATTCTCGCGGCAGCTCCGCTTTCGGCCCAGGAGTATTGGCCGCCGGATGAACAGGCCACCGGCGGACAGAACCCAGGTGCTCCCCAGCAGTACCCGTCGGCGCAGCAATACGCCTATCCACAGCCTCAATCCCCGCAGTCGGCCTACCAGCAGTATCCACAGCCCCAGTATCCTCAGCCCAATTACCAGGAACCAGCACAGCCGTACGCGCAGCAAGGCTACGGGCAACAGCTCAGCCAGGCGCGAGCGCTCAATCCCGACGAACTAACTCAATTAGTCGCTCCTATTGCTCTTTATCCTGACGCGTTGGTCGCGCAGATTCTTGCCGCTTCCACTTACCCTGCGCAGGTTTCTGCAGCCGATCAGTGGTTGAGATCTTTGGGAAATGCCGCGCCCGAGCAAATTGCAGCCGGAGCCGACGCACAGTCCAATTGGGATCCCAGCGTGAAGGCGCTCACAGCATTTCCGCAAGTGCTCGCCATGTTGGATCGGAATCTCCAGTGGACCACCAATCTCGGCAACGCCTATTACAACCAGCCGCAAGACGTTCTGCAGACAATTCAGGTCATGCGCGAACGCGCCGAACAGGCCGGCAATTTGCAGAGCAACCGGCAGGAGGAAGTGAGCGACAACGGCGGCGCCATTGATATCGCTCCAACGAATCCGCAGGTCGTCTACGTGCCCACGTATAACCCGTGGGGTGTCTACGGGCAGCCGGTCTCACCGTACCCGGGTTTCTCTCTTATCGGGGCCTTGGGTTCGTTCTTCGGTTCATCCCCGGTTCAGTTTGGCCTGAGTTTCGCGATGAACGCGTTCATGCATACGCCGTGGGGCTTTCTGGGTTGGGGCCTCGACTGGCTCGCGCACTCGATCCTCTTCAACCACGGCAGCTACTACACGCATAGCAACTCCGTATCGGACTGGGGCTTTCCACACGGCGGTCCTCGTGCCTATCCCGGCGTGCCGCAATTGGCTCGCGGTGGCTATGGCCGTTATGGCGACGTCCATGATGCCTACGCTCACACCAATGGCCGCCAGGAACCCTACAACCGAGCCTACGGTCAGGGATTTTCTCGGGAACCTCAGCGGTTCGGAGACGCCCGGACCATGGAGAGTTTCAATCGCGCATTCTCTGAACGCGGCGAGACTCCCATGCGGCCGGCCTTGCCCCCGCAGGAGGCATACAACCGTTATCCGCAATCCTTTGGAAGATCGCAGCAATTTGAAAACCGGCAGCCTGCCAATGAATTCAGGCCGCCCACTTACTCCGGCCGCCAGGAGCAATCCGGCAGGCAAAACTACAACTCCGGATTCTCGAACCCATCGCGGGACAGCTACGCTCCCCGTCAGGGAATGGGGTATGCCAGCCCTTCGCAGTCGTATCGCATGCCTGAAAACAGCTTCCGCGGCAACAGCGGCCGAAGCTACGACTCATTCCGCGGCGGCGAAGTTGCCCAGTCGCAGCGGTCGGGTGGCTTCCACTTCTTCGGCGGCCACAACTCCAACGAGTTTGGCGGCAAGGCGCAGAAGGCTTACAGCTACGGCGGTGGGCATCCTGGCGGTGGCGGCTGGAAGGCTCCCAAGGAAAGCCATTTTGGCGGAGGCGGCGGTCATTCCGGCGGAGGTGGCCATTCCGGCGGCCACTCGAGTCATCATCGCTGAGGCTTTTGCGGTCTTGAACAATGAGCACGTGCAGGCTGCTGGACTGTAAACACGATTCCTCGTAAATCCCTATCGCGTTTCCGTAAGCGCTTCGGTTTGCTTGCTCATGCGCGCAGTGCGTTCCAATTTGTCCCAGTTGAACGGCTTGCCATCGATCGCGCGCATCAGTGTCTTGAAAAGCACAATTGAAAACACCTGCCGATAAGCAAAACGCTGCAGCCAGATGTGGAACAACAACCAGCCATCGCCCTTGTTGGCGGGATGCCGCCGCTCCAGGCTGAACGCTACCGCCGAGGTAACAAAATCGATCAGCAGAAACGTCAGGAAGTACGCAAGCAACTTCATGAAACTCGCCGCTGACGCAGCTTCGGGATGATAGTAGCGGTCGATAAAGTAATGAACGATCCCGGCCAGAAACATCACGTCGATGAACGGCGAAACCAGCGGCAAAAACATCTGGAAGATCAGAATATTCGGTAGCGCGAATAGCCCCATTGCCTTGTTGCGCACAAACGCGAGGCGATGCTTCCACACCGATTGCAGAATGCCAAACGACCAGCGGAAGCGCTGGCGCATGAGACCGCTCGCATTGATGGGCGCCTCCGTGAAAGCGAGCGCGCGGTCCTCGTAAACAACTTTGAACTTCTGTTCGAGCAGATTCATGGTGAGGTCGGCATCTTCTGCCACAGTGTTCAACGGATAGCCGCCGGCCTTCTTCACTGGTTCGGTCCGCCATGCGCCGATCGCGCCGGGAACGACAGTGACTACGTTAAAGAGATCAAGCGCGCGCCGCTCGAAGTTCTGGCTGGTGATGTATTCCAGGGCCTGCCAACGGGTCCATAGGTTGACCCTGTTGCCCACCTTCGCATTTCCCGCAACGGCGCCGACGGCGGGATCCTCGAAATGCGGGATGAGCTTGGCAATCGCATCCGCAGCAATCACTGTGTCTGCATCAATGCCGACGTAGAACTCCTCGTCAAGACCATCGAGTGCGTAGTTCAGCGCAGCGGCCTTGCCTCCGTTCGCCTTGGTCAGTACCTGCACGCGTCCAGCGGCGATTTCGTGCGCATAGGCAGCGCGCGCTACCTCAAATGTGTCGTCAGTGGAACCATCGTCGATCACGATGACGCGCAGATTCTCGTAATCGGAGTGCAGTACCGAGCGGATGGTGCGAACGATAACCTTCTCCTCGTTGTAGGCCGGAATCAGCACGGCGATGCGGGGATTGAAGCCCGGCGAGGCTTCGCGGTGCGGACGGCGCAACCGGTCGATGATGGCGAACACGCCGACCAGGATCAACCGCGCGCTCATCAGGATGTCGCCGAGAAAGAAGACGAAAACGATAAAGTTGCCAATCGCGGCGAGCGTCGAAAAAGCGATGGAATCCGGAATCGCACGCACATATTGCCAGAAGGTGAGTGGCGGCATGACCTCTGACGACGTCTTGCCCATCAGCGACGAGACGGAAACGAACGTGTAGCCGTGATCGCGCAGCGTCTTGATGAGCACGGGAAGTGCAGCCACGGTGACCGAGCGATCGCCCCCACCGTCGTGCATCAAGATGACTGAACCCCGAAACTGAACCTTCGTCTTCATCCGGTCCAATTGCTCAAGCACCGATTGTGCAATCTCGGTAGGGGGCTTGCGAATGCGTTCATCCCAGTCGTTGGTATCGATTTTATTCCCGATGACGATGTACCCATCCTGCTGAATGCGGACAATCGGAGCCGCTTGGTCATCGGTGTCTGGCTCTTCGTCCACATCATAGGGTGGGCGAAAATAGTGCGGTTGTACGCCCAATTTGCTTTCGAAAAGCCGCTCCGTCAGCTTGACTTCAAACTCAAGACGGTTCAACGAGACTTCGCTGATGTCGGGATGCGTGTAGGTGTGGTTGCCTATCTCGTGGCCTTCGCGCAATTCGCGTTTCAACAGACCAATATTCTCGAGAGCCTCTTCCCCGATGATCAGGAACGTTCCCTTCACGTCTTCCTTCTTCAGGATGTCGAGAATCCGCGGCGTCCATTTCGGATCGGGCCCGTCGTCGAACGAGAGCGCAACCTGGTTTGGGTGATAGCCGTAATACGACACGGTGTAAGTCTGCGGATAGACATCCATGTGTTCGTCGATGATGAGCTTCTTCCGCGGATCGGGCTCGTCCGTGTCGATTTGCACCGTGCGTTTACCCGACTGCGGCAAACCGGTGACGCGCATGATGTCGCCTTCGCCCTCGGCATCCACATCGTGCCCGGGCTCAACCAGCGCAAGGGCATCAAGCGATGCGGGGTTGCTCGGCTTGTCCCACATGTTCCATAGCGAGCTGTCTTCCGAGCCCAGACGCCACAGCGCAAATGTCTGCAGGCCAACCTGGTGCGCGGCACGCATCTCGTTCAGCAGCGTTACCGCGTCAAGAAACCACACCACGTGACGCTGATTGTTGTCCTCGTCGATGTAGTCGAAATGCGGATTGAGCGAGTCGTAGTCCAGATTCAGATCGGCATCCGCATCCGACGCCCGTTGCCACGCATCCGAGACCGGCAGATCTTCGGTATTGAGCACTTCAGGCTTCTGCTGCTTGTGACCGCGCTTCGCCGCAGGCGGAATCGAAAGCGTCCAGTCATAACCGTAATTGCCCAGCGCGCAAATCAGTTTTTTCTTCGGGACTGACTTGAGCACGCGGGTCAGATTGCTCACAAACCAATCCTGGCTTGCGATGGGTCCAGGGTCGCTCGTCGCCTCGTGCTGGTCGTAATTCATCAGCACCACGCCATCGGAATTCGCCGCAATGACCTTCAGGACCTTGCTGTCGGTCCCCGCAGCCGTCGTCACGTAAAGCTGCAGATTCCGCGGGTGCATATCGGCATACAGTTCCTGAATGAAAGCCATGTACGCCGGCGATGCATCATCAGGCAGACTTTCAAAATCGAGCGAGAGGCCGCGATAGGAAGGAAAAGCTTCCAGGAAACGCAGAACTTGTTGGCGCAGGGCAGCCCGGTTCCCCGCGTCCTTCAAAAGGTCCCCGACTTTAGTGTCCCAGTCCTGTGTATTCGAGTTGTAGTTGTTGACGTGCGGAAATATCTCAGTGTCTTCCCGCGCTAGCTGGATGGTGCGCTTGATTCTGCCCAGATCGTCGGGATCGTGGATCGTGGCGCCGTCCAAAACGGGGTAAGCACGATGGCTTTCGTTATCGATCGCCAGCAGGGCGGGCTTGGACGATTCAACGTGCAGCCACTCGGGGAACAGCATATCGATCTGGTGCACATGCTGTTTGAACGAGGAATAACTAGCCTCGTCGTAAGGCACGTAATAAGCGGCGCGCAAACCCTCGCCGGTGTTAAAAGCGATTTCGGAAGGTAAACGTGTCGTCTTGCGTCGTGCAGGCTTTACGGCTTTCGCGCCGCGCGGTGCATTTGTACGGTCAGGCAGCGCCTTGTAATTGTGCCGGAACGCCGGCAGCAGCAACTCTGGCAAGGGCTGGCTGCGCAGTACGTTGAAGATGAAGCCCGCAAGCACCAGCGTGCTCAGCACGGCCGTCGCATCAAAGATGCGTCGCAGCCGTTTCCAACGCTTTCGCTGAGGATCGAAGAAAATCTGCTTATCGGGCATGGTGCTTTTCGTTTCTACTTTCGTGGCACTGGGGGAAACAGTCTACAACCGGTCTCATAAATGCCTCTGTCCTGGTTTGCGCGAGGATGGGACCCGACAACAAGACGGGTCCCAAGAGGTTGGTGAATTGATAAATTCGGTTTATGAGACCGGTTCTACAGCGATTCCACAATTGCTGTACCCCGAAAGCACTGCCGTAAAGTGGCATTTTCCTTAAGAAAATGCCACCTTGCACGATACTGGAAAGGGCACGTTCATTGTGGAACCGCTCTGCTATACAGTACGAATCGTATGGAAGCCGCTTCTTTGAGTCAATCGAACGCCATAACTCCAGCGGTTATGCGCTTGCGCTCGAAGGTGTCCATTGCCTCGGCGACCTTTGCCGGCGCCCTGCTGCGCGTTTGGATGCTCCGGCACTTCTTCGAGACCAGTGGGGACACGCAAGTCTACGGAGACATTGCGAAGAACTTGCTCCTCCACGGGCGTTATGCGCTGACGGTCGGCTCGGGGCAGGTATTTCCCACGTTGATCCGGCTGCCCGGCTATCCTCTCTTCCTTGCCCTGTGTTTTCGGCTCTTTGGGACAGGGAACTACACCGCAGTCGTGTGGGTGCAGATCGCGATGGAACTTGCAGGTTGCCTCTTCCTAGCCGATTTCGCCCGCCGGATCGCTCCACTGGAACTCAAGACTGGCGCCATGCACGCAGCACTGTGGCTCGGTGCGCTTTGCCCCTTTACAGCAGTGTATGCGGCCAGCCCCTTGACGGAATGTCCAACGCTCTTTGTCTTGGCGCTTGCACTGTGGTCGGCGGCCCGTTTCCAGGAACGGGCCGCCTGGGGATCTGCCCTCACGTTTACCTTTGCGGTGACATATGCTGGCTTGCTCCGGCCCGATGGCGCGTTGGCCGCAGTTGCTCTTGCGCCTGCATTGTTCCTAAGCCTGCGAAACGCCGGCCGATCCACACCAACCTTGCGTCTGATGAGAATGGCCGTGGTCTGCGGATTTCTAGCACTTGCTCCATTCGCCGCATGGACTTGGCGCAATTGGCGGGTCTTCCACGTCCTTCAACCGCTCGCTCCACGCTCGGCCACTGATCCCGGCGACCCACTGACTCCGGGATGGGATCGATGGGTGAAGACCTGGTGCCTCGATTTTGTTTCCACCTACAACGTGGTTTGGAACGTGCCGGGTGACGAACTCGATGTCGGCAAACTGCCCAGCCGCGCATTCGATACTCCAACTCAGCAGGACGAAACCGCAGCCCTAGCCGCCGAGTACAACAACAACGGCTACAACCTGACACCGCAGATCGACGCAAGTTTTGCCCGCCTCGCGGACGAACGAATCGCATCGCACCCGCTGCGCTCTTACCTGGGTATGCCGCTCGGACGCGTCGCCGATATGTGGCTGCGTCCGCGCGTCGAGAATCTGCCCATCGACCTGGATTGGTGGGTCTATGCGCACCATCATGTCGAGACGCGCTTCAGCTGGGCCTATGCTGCGCTGAATGCACTCTATCTGCTGCTTGGTTTTGCAGGACTTTGCCTGCGCCCGCGCCTCTGGCCGTGGATGCTCGGCTACATGCTGTTGCGCAGCTCTCTCCTGCTCACCGTTGTCCCACCAGAGGCGCGTTATACACTGGAATGCTTTCCGATGCTCTTTGCACTGGGCGGCGTCGCCATGGCGCGAATCTTCTCGCCGCGCGCAAGTGCCTAAGTGCAGGATTGCCGCATTCCAATTGCGACGATCGAACTTAGTGATCGACGTACTGCGTCTTGCTGTCTGTCTTGAACGTGAATGCATCCGCGGGCAACGGCAGATTGACTTTGATGTTGGAATACGTGCAGACGCGCGATTGTCCCTGGCCCTCGTCAAAGACCTGCTTCAGGCTCACCCCGCGCGTTGGATCGACCCAGATCGTCACCTTGGGCAAGTTCTTGCGCACCGTCGGGTCTTTAGCGATGAGTTCAAGCTTGTCGGTCTTCACACCGCCAACCGTTTCCGCCCCGGCGTATTGGATGTCCCATTTTTCCGCAAGCTCTTTGCCGCTGGCGCCGAATCCCAACATCAGGTAGCCCTCATACGCGCTGGCTTTGTTGATCCTCGTCACCTGGTCGATCATCGGCTCAAACAACTGAAGGCGTCCGCCGGAATAGGAGTACACCTTGGGAACCGGCTTGCTATTGACTTCGCTGATGTGCGCCGCCATCGAGAAACTTGTGCCTTTCCTCTCGTAATAAACGGCGCCCTTTTGGACATCTGTATCGGGGATGGGATCGGTCTGGATGGAATCAAACTCGAAATCGGCAGCCGTGGTATGAAAGTTTGTCGCAGCAACATCAAGCTGATGCAGCACATTCTGCAGGTCGTCTGCGGCCCACACCACGCGGCCCGGCAGCGCAAAACAGACCAGTGCAGCGCCCACCATCAATTTCCGTCTCAGAAACATAAGCTCCCTTGTTTCTTGGATGCGCTCGAACTGCCGAATGCCAAAGCGGGCCAACAGAAGTCCGAAGTCGACGATAGCATTTTCGGCCCTGCTGTTTACAAGAACTCGGAAGCCAAGTGGCTTTTTCCTTAAGAAAAACCACCTTTCACACCATCAGAGACTCCACATGAACTGGAGAAAGGCTCTAACGGTGCGCCCATATTCTCCAGATGAGATTGCCTTGGCCGTCGCTCGCGGTCTCCCACCGTTCCACAAAAACTGCGTCACCGGTGACGGGCTCAATAGCCACGCGCAGTGCCTTTTTCACTTCGTTGTTCGATGCGCCGGCAGGGATGTGTACATCCGAGGCTTGCACGGACACAATGACGTCGTGGTCGCCATCGCCCACCACCGTGATCGGATGCGCCGGTCCCGAGGCCTTCGATGGCTTATCGCCGAAGTTCCAGAATTGCGGCGCGACAAAAATGAAAATGAGGATCAGCGACACCATCACGTCGTAGTGAACATTGCCGCGCGGATAGGTCCAGTAGAAATAGCTTTTCAGGATCTTGTTCATACTGCTCTCAGCGAGTGATCCTTTCCAGGCCGCCCATGTAAGGCCGCAACGCCTCCGGAATCGCGACAGATCCATCGGCTTGCTGGTAGTTCTCGAGGATCGCTAGCCATGTGCGGCCCACCGCCAGCCCGCTTCCGTTGAGCGTGTGGATAAACTCGGTCTTGCCTTTGCCGCCGGGCTTGAAGCGAATGTTGGCCCGCCGCGCCTGAAATGCCTCGAAGTTCGAGCACGACGAAATCTCCCGATAAAGTTGCTGCCCCGGGAGCCAGACTTCGAGATCGAAGGTCTTGGCCGCAGAGAATCCTGTATCGCCGGTGCACAACAGCACGCGCCGATACGGAAGCTTCAGCGCCTCAAGAATCTCTTCCGCATTCCGCGTCAGCTTCTCGTGTTCGGCATCCGACTCCTCAGGCCGCGTGAATTTCACCAACTCAACCTTCTGAAACTGATGCTGGCGAATGATGCCGCGCGTATCTTTTCCGGCTGCCCCGGCCTCCGCGCGAAAGCACGGCGTGTACGCCGTGAGCGAAATAGGCAGGCGCGCTTCGTCCAGAATCTCGTCCCGATAAAGATTGGTTACCGGAACCTCTGCGGTCGGAATAAGCCAGTGGTCGTTAAATATGGCCTTGTCCTTCGACGCGTGCAGTCGAATTGCGGCTTGCTGATACTCCCAGCTAGCGTCCCCGAATTCCTTCTCCGCCTTCTCTACCGCTTCCGCAGCGTCCGCCTGTTCGCGAGTATCAGCGTCGGCACACCTGAACAAGTCCTCGGCGAACTTGGGCAGCTGGCCCGTGCCGAAGAGGCTCTGTGAGTTGACCATGAAAGGCGGCAGAACTTCGGTATAACCATGTTGTTGCGTATGGGTGTCGAGCATGAAGCTGATCAGCGCACGCTCCAGCCGCGCGCCCGCGCCCATGTACACCGCAAACCGCGCACCGCTAAGCTTTGCCGCTCGTTCCAGGTCGAGGATGCCGAGGGCCTCGCCAAGTTCCCAGTGGGGCTTCGGCTCGAAATCGAACTTAGGCTTCTCACTCCAGGTCTTGATAGTGACGTTGTCCGCTTCGGATCTGCCAATCGGAACCTCGTCGCGGGTGAGGTTCGGAATCTGTGACAAGAGACTTCGCATTCTCTCGTTCAGAATCTCCGGGGCACGATTCAGGGCATCAAGCGTGTTCTTAAGCTTGCGAGTTTCCTCTACCAGCAGCGAGGCGTCTTTCCCAGCTTTCTTGAGAAGGCCCACCCGCTGGCTAAGATCGTTAATGCGGGCCTTATACTGTTCGGCAAGCGTGATCACCTCCCGCCGCTCCTTGTCTAGGCCGCTAAAATCACCCAGCAGAGCAGCCGGGTCAGCACCCCGCGCGCGCAGTTTTTCTTCTACTCTTTCCAGGTTTCCCCGGACGAATCCCAGGTCGAGCATCTCCTTACCAGTTTACTCGACGGGACGCAGCATCTATTTGACCTCTGCGGCCTTCGCGGCTTCTTCTCTTGCGGGCCGGGAAGCAAGTTGATCCTTCCAGCCTGGCAAATTCTGATCGCCGGTGATGAGGCGCGCGCCGCGTGTGAACGTGAAGTAAGTCCAGATCCACGCGGCAAACACCGAGATTCGGTTGCGGAAACCGATCAGGAAGAAAATGTGGACCGTGATCCATGTAATCCACGCGGGGAAGCCGCTCATATGCGCCTTGAACGGCCACTCGACTTTGGCCACTGCAGCCATGCGGCCAATGGTGGCCATGTCCCCTTTATCAAAGTAGCGGAATGCCGGGCGAGTCTTCCCCTTGAGATCGGCAGCGATCATGCGTCCGACATGATCGCCCATCTGCATCGCCGGCTGTGCGACCCCCGGAACCTGGTGGCCATCCTGTTCGAAGTGGGCCAGGTCCCCAAGAATGAAGATCTCCGGCATGCCGGGAGGATTAAGCCTGTCGTCGACGAGAACGCATCCACGTTTATCGACGAGGGCCCCGATCATCTTGCCCAGCGGCGATGCCTGCACGCCCGCGGCCCACAGAGTCACAGCCGCTTCGATACGCTGTCCCCCGGCCTCTACCCATCCTGCGCCAACCCCGGTGACCTGCGTGCCGGTATGAACCTCGACACCTAGATTCTTCAACTCTGCCTCAGCCTTGGCAGAAAGATCGGGCGGATACGCGGCCAGAATGCGGGGGCCATTGTCGAGCAGCAGTACCCTGGCCTTCGACGGGTCGATATGACGAAAATCGTGACGCATGTAAAGCTTTGCGATGTCGCTGATCGCGCCAGCCAGCTCCACTCCGGTCGGTCCGCCGCCAATCACCACAAAATTCAGCGGCGGATGCCACCCACTCTCCTGCTTCTGGCGCTCGGCCAGTTCAAAGGCCAGCAGCACCCGGCGTCGAATTTCGGTTGCGTCCTCAATGGTCTTGAGGCCGGGAGCCAGCGGAGCCCAGTCGTTGTGGCCAAAGTAGGAGTGCGTTGCACCTGTGGCCAGCACCAGGTAGTCAAAAGGCAGCCGCGCGCCCGAGCCAAGCGAGATCTCCCGCGCGCTTGCGTCGATGGCGACAACCTCGTCCATCAGCACTTCCGTGTTGCTCTGGCGTCGCAGAATCGTGCGAATGGGTTGTGCGATGTCGGCCGGCGACAGCACTGCAAGCGCCACCTGATAAAGCAACGGCTGAAATGTGTGGTGATTGCGCCGATCCACCAGCGTGACGTCAACCGGCAAGTGCGCCAGTGCCTTTGCTGCATGCAGCCCGGCAAAGCCGCCGCCCACAATCACCACCCGCGGGCAACGCGAAAGTGCGCCGGATTCGACCAATTTCGCGGAATCTACCATTCGACCTCCCCTTAAATGGATGCTCGCACGTGCCTTTTAGCAACAGATAAAAAATGGTCGAGATCTTCCATAAGGGGTAGCGCAGATATGCGAGTTTCGAAGCAACTCTGCCGGGGGTGTGCAAATGTTGCCCGCCGTACTTGTGTCTCAGCCCATTTCGCTACGGGTGTTCTTCGACTGCCACACTCAGAATGCTCGTCGAACCGGTGGTTGCCAGCCCCAAGAGATCGATCGGTACGCCGGACAGTGAAGCGGGCGTGAAAATGACCGTGCCGTCACTGGCTGAGGTCGCAGTGGAGGCCTGCGACGCAAGAAGTTCGGACGACGCACACCGTCCACCGCCGCTCCTTCAGGACCACCTTCGATGTTGACTTCTAAGAAAACCTCATCTCCCTCTATAAGCGCCGCCCTGGATCAAAACGAGCCAGGTCTGCTCTTTGGACGAGGATTTCTAAAAGGTAATCAAGAAGTTCCGGCAAGACCCCCTTGCGCCGTTACCTAAGTTTTTCCATGTTTGTATCGTTACGTAAAATATGCCCTTAGACGCAGGATCATTTACTAGAAATAGTGTTACCTCTTGCCGAAATAGTCCTTAACGAGCCGCAGCATGGGGATAGCTAGCCGGGTTTCCTTCAGGAGGACATCATCGCTACACGACTGCGATTAGGGGATCTGCTGGTCAGCGCAAAGTTCGTCACAGAAGACGACATTGCGAAAGCACTGGTGCGTTTGACCGAGCACGGCGGCAGGCTAGGCGACAACCTCATTGCCATCGGCGCTATTACCCAGGAAAAGCTCAACGCCTTCATGCATCGAATCCCCACCGAGCCTGCCGACATCCGCTCGATGGGCATCGACGAAGTCGACATGATGGCCCTGTTGCTCAAACTCATCTATCGCGATCGTCTCGAGACCACGCGACAGTTCATTGACGCCATCAAGCTGCCGTACCACATTGTTCTCGATCTCGTCCGCATGGCTGTCGAGCGCCAGTTGCTCCAAACCCTGGGCTCGCGCTATTCCGATAACCCGATCGATTTGAGCTATTCCTTTACCGAAGAAGGTCGGCGCTGGACCCTCGATGCTTTGACTCGCCTCCGCTACACCGGTCCCTGTCCCGTAACCCTCGAGGAGTTCAACTTCCGCGTCAACATGCAGAAGCTCACCAACGAGCTCATCACCTTCGATCGCATTCGAAAGGCCCTCAGTGACCTGACGTTCGACGACAGCATGATCGAGCAGACCGGCCCCGCCTTGAACTCCGGCCGCGCAATTCTCCTCTATGGTCCGCCGGGCAACGGCAAAACCTCAACCGCTCTCCGGCTCAGCAGCGCCTTCCAAGATGTGATCTACGTGCCCTACTCGATCATCGTCGAAGGCCAGATCATTCGCGTCCACGACCCCAGCATCCACGTCCAGCTCGATCCACCCAAAGTCGAGGACGACAGTGAAATCTCCGTCGTTCGGCGCGAGCAATTCGATGCGCGTTGGGTGCCGTGCCGGCGTCCTTTCGTCGTCACCGGCGGCGAGCTCACACTCGACATGCTCGACCTCCGCTATGACACCGTGGGCAATTACTACGAAGCGCCGTTGCACGTGAAGGCGCTCGGCGGCTGCTTCATCATCGACGACTTCGGTCGCCAGCTCGTCAGCCCCACGCACCTGCTCAACCGCTGGATCGTCCCCCTCGAGAGCCGCGTCGACTACCTCAAGCTGCACACCGGCAAAAGTTTCAGCATCCCGTTCGAAGAGCTCATCATGTTCTCCACCAACCTCGAGCCGGAAGACCTGATGGACCCTGCATTTCTCCGCCGTCTTCCCTACAAAATCGAAGTCGGGGCCCCGAGCCTGGAGAACTTCAAAACCATCTTCAAAAAAGAGAGCGAGAAGCAGGGGATGATTCTCCCCGACGAAGTCTTCAGATCCATCGTGCGCAAGCTCCGCGACGAAAAGGAGATGGAATTCGCCGCATACCAGCCGAAATTCATCATCGATCAGATCGTGGCCACATGCCGGTTTATGGGCCAGCCGTCACACTTTGAGCCGCGCTACATCGACTACGCGCTCGACAATCTCCGCGTGAAACGCAGTGACGCCCTCAAGAAAGACCTCACAATGGCCAGCATTTTGGACTACTAACGTCATTGGCGACTTGTTTATGTGCCCTCCGTGCCCCATCCTTTCGCTTTGTTCCTGGCAAAAGGGTAGGAAGCCCCTAATTCCAATCCGCAGAATTACGCGATCAGAGACCTCGCGCGCTCTAAATCTCCGGATAAAAGTCGAAGAACGCATCGAGACTCTGCTTGAGTTGGGTCTCGATCTGTTCGCGCGATCCCTCCAGCACATGCATCGTCACGTGCGCCTCGTGCCCATTCGCCAGCTTCAGCGTAGCGTCGTGAATCTCCTTCACTTCGCCCTCCGGTAGCAGCCGCATTCCATACACAAGAGTCAGATTCGCCATGTCCGTCATCTTTACATAGGATTGTGAAATTGTGGGAATCCCGTCCGGAATCGACTCCCCGCACGAGCCGAAAAGGTCGGCGTGCCCATCTACAATCACTTAGGAACCTCATGACAGACACTCGCGATACCGTAATCCTTGGCTCCGGCTGCGCAGGCCTCACCGCGGCAATCTACACCGCGCGCGCCGGTTTGAATCCGCTCGTCCTCGAAGGCCACGAACCTGGCGGCCAGCTTTCGATCACCACTCTGGTGGAGAACTTTCCCGGGTGGCCCGAAGGCATCCAGGGACCGGAACTGATCGACAATATGAAAAAGCAAGCCATCCGCTTCGGCGCCACGTTCCACCTGGCGCATCTCAATTCGGTCGATCTCAACGCGCATCCCTTCCGGTTGAACACGACTGCAGGCGACATCCATGCACGCACCCTGATCATCGCCTCCGGCGCAAGCGCACGCTGGCTCGGCCTTCCAAGTGAGCAAGCTCTCATCGGCCACGGAGTCTCCAGTTGCGCCACCTGCGACGGATTCTTCTTCCGCGGCAAGCCCATAGCCGTCATCGGTGGCGGCGATTCAGCCATGGAAGAAGCGCTCTTCCTCACCCGTTTTGCATCGAAGGTGACATTGCTCCACCGGCGCGATGCTTTTCGCGCCTCGAAGATCATGCTCGATCGCGCCATGGCACACCCGAATATCGAGCTGCGCACCAACACCGTCGTCGACGAGGTCCTCGGCGTCGAAGACCTCACCGTGAATGGCCTGCGCCTGCGCGACGTGACCAACGGAGCCACGAGCGAGCTTGAAGTCGAAGGCATGTTCCTCGGCATCGGTCACGTACCCAATGCCAAAATGTTTACTGGCCAACTTGACCTCGACGAAGAAGGCTACATTCGCACTCAGCGCAACGTCTTCACCACCCATCATGGCGTCGAGCTTCCCGGCATCTACGCTTGCGGCGATGTGCAGGACCGACGCTATCGTCAGGCGATCACGGCCGCTGGCACCGGCTGCATGGCCGCACTCGAGGTGGAAAAATACCTCGAAGAGCACGGCCGCTGAAACCATGCCGAAAAGAGAGTCGTCCATGATCCTTGGCCCACAACGAAGCATGAAAATGGTGGCGGAGTGCATCCCGGAGGGATGCAAAGAGAGTAGCCCCGGATGGAGCCCGAGCCGAAGGCGAGGACGCAATCCGGGGAACAGGCCGTTCGACGGCGTGAGCCCCGTAGGGGCGAGGGAACCTCGCCACCACGCTCAAGGTCTCGCTCATTTTCGAAAGGAGGACAATGGCCAAAGTATTTCCGGGTCGCTTCACCGCACAACACGAGGATCCCTTTGTCGTCTTCCTCATCGGCATGCGCGTGAACCGAATTTATGACCTGCGCTGGCTGCGCGTGGCTCGCGCTATGCCGCCCATGCTGGCCGAGCTCAAGCGAACTCCGGACCTGGGCCTGCTGCATTTCGAGCCGTTCCTCTACTGGCGCGGTGTGGGCATTCTCCAGTACTGGCGCAGCTTCGAGCACTTGCATGCCTATGCGCACGCCCGGGACGCCCACCATCTCCCCGCCTGGGCGGAGTTCAATCGCCGCATCGGCGCAGATGGCTCCGTGGGCATCTGGCATGAGACCTACCTCGTGGCCCGAGGACAGTTCGAGGCTATCTACGCCAACATGCCTCAATTTGGCTTGGCCAGTGCGGTTCAACACGTGGGAGTGACCGGCCGCCTCGACAGCGCTCGCTCCCGCATCAGCCAATCGCAATGACAGCGCTTGCGGAAAACCTCGAAAAGCTTGAAGAAGCAATCCAACAGGCCTGTCACCGCGCCGGCCGCGCGCGCCGCACCGTCGAGCTGATGGCCGTCTCAAAAACCTATCCGGCTTGGATCATTGCCGAGGCCGCCGCGTTGGGCCTCAAAGTCTTCGGCGAAAACCGCGTGCAGGAATTCGCAACTAAGGCTCCCGAATTAGCGCCCCTCCGCGCCGAGGGCGCCATGGCCGCCTCCGACACGCCCATCCTTGTCCACCTCATCGGCCATCTGCAATCGAACAAAGCTGCCCGCGCCGTCGAGCTTTTTGACGCCATCGATTCCGTCGATTCTCTACGCCTCGCCGAGCGCCTGAATGAGGCGGCTGGCAAACTCCGCAAGCATCTGCCCGTGTTGCTCGAGGTCAAGCTGAGCCCCGAGGAGACCAAGGCAGGGCTGGACCCGGAGTCAGCGGAAGCAGCGCAGCTGCTCGAAGCCCTTCCGGACCTCCACCACCTGGAGGTCCGTGGCTTGATGACCATCGCCCCGTGGGGCGTGGCCGAAGACGTGACCCGCGCCTGCTTCCGTAGCCTGCGCCAGTGCCGCGACAAATGGGCCGCAGCGTGTCCGAAAGTGAATTTGAGCACGCTGTCGATGGGCATGAGCGGCGATTTCCCCTTGGCGATCGAAGAAGGCGCCACCCGCATCCGCATCGGCACGGCACTCTTCGGCAAGCGCGCGCCCTAAACTGACCCCCAGGAATGAGGCCGGTTCATGATTCCCGGTCACATGGACGTTTTTGCTACGAATGTCAGTATGGATCTTCGCCGTGCCAGTGCTGACTAAGAATTCAACCGAGCTTCGCAGTTGGAGTTTAAAGCCGCTTGCCCTGCGACGGTTGAATAGGTCGGTCCGTCGCAGAGATTCATCTCCTAGTCTTCAGCTGTCGTAGGGTCGATGGTTGTCGAGATTTGAGAGATTACGTTCGCCGGGAAGCCCCCTAATTGGGCGTGCTCCTTGATCAGCTCGTCATTGGGGGCACGATAGATGCAGTAGATTTTGTCCCCGGTCACGAAACTCTGGATCCATTGGATTTCATATCCCAGTTTTCGCAGAACGCTGCAGGATGTTTGCGAAATGTCCTTCAGCTGCTGCGCATTCAATGCTCCCGCGCCAGGGACTTCGCGCTCAATTACGTACTTTGGCATTGAAACCTCCGTTTTGCCATTTTCGAAGTGATGAGCCAATGAGAGCGTGTGCTCGCAGGCCGAGTGAAATTGAGTCTGCCCTTGCCGCGTCAAACTGATTCCTATCGAAAGCCGAGGTCGACGGACAAGAAGCCGGCCGCTACCAGTGCGAGCGCGAGAAGATGGGTCGCGACTATTGATCCATGTCTCATTGCTTGCCTTCACATGTCACCTGGTTGTTCCAGTCCACGAATGCTCCTTGGGGGTTGTCCCGCCAGGCCCAGACGTGTAGCTCAAAGAACGCAGGGATGTTAAAGCGGTTTGGGCTGTCAACGAACTGAAAGACTTGGCCCTCAAGCACTGGCGGATTGTTGTTATGACTATTCAGCCAGGAGGCCGCAAGGACTATGAACTCGACGCCCACCAGCCGCATGGCGCCATCCGATGGCTCGTAGATCAGCGCTTGCGGGTGTGAGGCATCAATCTCGCCCGCGCCGAGCAGGGTGCCATTTACGTAGTGCACACCCATGGCGCCGTGCTCCGGACCGGTAACGCAGCCAAGAAAAGGCGCGTAGCCTGCTGCGGTGGCGGCATTGACATTGATGTACTGCTGCGTAGCGGCGCGAACGAGTTGAACGAGATTGGACGAGCTGGATGTAGAGTCTTGTTGCATTTCGTCCAAGGAAACAGCCCGCACCATGCTCGGCAGTTTCTCTTGCGCGAGCGCATCAGGTTTAAGGGTGAACATGAATGGAGCGACGAGGAGGACGGCTAGGCATCTCGCGTGGGTTCTCATCTGGATTCTCCTTTGTTCTTTTCAACAGATTCATATGTGAAATGCTGATTTCAGTTCTTTGAGGGTCTTCGAGCGCGTTAGCGCGTGATGGTGGATCTTGGACCGTCCGCCTATCGCGCTCAATAGAGAACACCTGTCGGATGTCTTAATTTTTCCTGTCTTTTCACGCGCAAGAGCCTAAAAGGGATAACGCGAAAAACCGCAAACAGTGTAAAATCTGTCCACTCGTAAGGGGGGTACCTGCTGTGGGATCAAGCCCAGCTGGAGCGCAGGAATCGATCAGATTTGGGAAGAATTTTGAGGTCGACCTGCGAGCCTTCGAGCTTCGCCACTTTGGGCGTGCGCTAAAACTGGAGCGCATTCCACTGCAAGTCCTGCTCATCTTGATCGAACAGAAAGGTCAGCTCGTCACTCGCGAAGAAATTGCGGAGAAGATCTGGGGCAAGGGCGTCTTTCTCGATACCGACAACAGTATCAACGGCGCTGTCCGCAAGATCCGTCAAGTCTTGAAGGACGATCCTCAACAGCCGCGCTACGTCGAAACCCTCACCGGCAGGGGATACCGATTTATCGCGTCGGTATGCGAGGAGGAATTGAGTTCGCCGGTGGCACACCACCCCCCGCAAACGGTGGAACCTGAATCAGGGCCTGCCCAAGCGCACCAGGTTTCTGAGGAGATCTGCAATAACGCGGAAGAAGCGGCGGTAGCTGTCGGAACTGCGCACGGGCAGCGATTCCGATTGCTGGTTGCAATCTTCTCCATTTGCGCAATCGTGCTTGCCGGCTGGATCGCGTGGCATCACTTCTACGGCAACGGCGCAGCTCAACCCATACGCTCCATCGCCGTGTTGCCCCTGCAGAATCTCTCCGGCGACCCGGCGCAGGACTTCTTCGCTGACGGCATGACTGAAGAACTGATCACGGAGCTTTCGAGAATTCAGACTTTACGCGTAATTTCCCACACTTCCGTTATGGAGTACAAGGGCACGAGGAAACACCTGCCGCAAATCGCGCATGAATTGGGGGTGGACGGCATCCTGGAGGGATCGGTCATTCGTGAGAACGACCAGGTTCGCGTCACCGTACAATTGCTCGACGGCCCCAAAGACCGCCACATCTGGAGCGAATCATACGATCGGCCCCTGCACGGAGTCCTCAACCTGCAGCGGGAAGTGGCCGAGGCCGTTACCCAGCAAATTCGCATTCAATTAACCCCCGAGCAGCAGGCCAGGATCGGCTCGGCGCGCCCGGTGAATCCCGAGGCATACGATGCCTACCTGCGAGGACGTTATAACCTCTCGACCCAGTACACCATGGGTCAGCCACTCCTGCAGGCCAAGAGCTACTTCGAGGAATCCATTCGCAAGGATCCCAACTTCGCAGAGGCTTACTCCGGTTTGGCCGATGCCTATCTTTATCTCGCGCTCTTCCGTCAGGCGCCGCACGAAGCTGCTCTTCAATCCGCCCAGGATGCTCTTCGCAAGGCAACGCAGCTCGACGACAGCATCGGCGAAGTGCACGATACACTCGGCACAATAAGTTGGCTGCATGACTGGAACTGGATTGAAGCCGAGCGGGAATTCAACCGGGCCATTGCGATGGCCCCGAGTTATAGTTGCGCCCACGAAGATCGCGCCGAGTTTCTGGCTTTTCTCGGCCGCCGTGCTGAGGCCATGGCAGAGATAGCCAGGATCAACCAAATCGATCTCGGTCCCAGCGCCGCCATGACTGAAGCAGGTGTCTACTATCAGCTTCGCGATTATCCCAGCCTGGTTGAAGCGGGGCAAAGAGGGATTGCTTCGAACCCCAACGAGTGGGTCGAACACCACGATCTCGGTATCGGTTACGAAGGCATCGGAAAGCTCCCGGAAGCGATCATTGAGTATCAGAAAGCCGTGGAGTTATCGAACGGTGATCAGGACGCCAGCGCCTCTCTTGCGCACGCATACGCGGCGATCGGAAAGAAAGCCGAAGCGGAAAGGATCCTTCGTGACCTCGAGCACAGAGCGAAAGATAGCTATGTTTCGCCCTATATCCTTGCAACCATTTACGCGGGCCTTCGAGAAAAGGACAAAGCGATTCAGTTTTTGGAAAAGGCGCTCGACCAGAGGTCCCTCGAGATCTCTTGGCACCTCAAAGCCGACCAGCGCGTCGATAATCTCCGCTCTGACCCGCGATTCCAAGATTTAGCTCGGCGCGTGGGTCTTCCGCAATGAAACAAATTTCCCGGCTTGCAACGGTTCTGCACAGTTGGAGTACGCGTTAGCAAGTTGGCTTTCCTTACCAGCAATCAAAGTGTCTCTTCAGAAGTATTCCGATGATGACAAATTTCCGAGTCACTCATAGAAGGCAGATCGGTACCGACAAGTTATGTTGAGCCGACGCTCTCCCCATTCGGCATCCACCCCTCTAACCTCGAATTCCGCCCTCCGGCTTTGCAGGGAATTTCCGCAAAAAGCGCTATCGTTGAATCGGGAGGGCCTAGCCTCTGCGAGACGCGCAGCCACCGAAGGCCCCTAAGTCCTTTCTGCAGAGGAATCTGTGGCTAAACCCAATGGTAGAGGAATTTGCAGTCGGTGGCACCAGCTAACCTCTCGCAGCAGAGGAATTTGCACCCAGAGACCGGGGGGGAGGGTACCCCAAATGTGTGGACCCCGAAAGGAAACGTCCGATGGCTCCTTCCTATGCCTTCGTGCGCGCCACCGTCGGCGGCATCACCCTCGCCGTGCGCGCCCAGCCCGGCGCGAAGAAAACCGCGATCACCGGCATCTATGGCGAAGGAGCCACGGCCCAACTCAAAATCGCCTTGCACGCGCCACCGATCGAAGGCCGCGCCAACGAAGCGCTGATTGCTTTCCTCGCCGACACCTTCAGCTTGTCCAGGAACTCTGTCGAGCTAATTTCCGGCGAGATCTCGCGCAGCAAAGTCTTCCTCCTGCGCAGCGTCACAACAGAGCAGGCGCAACGGAGGCTCGCCTTGCTTCTCCGGTCTGACTGAAGGGCATTTAGCGGTTCTGTGCAGCGAAGGCAGCAGCGAGCGCCTCTTCCGGCTCCGGCCTCACGCGAAAATCGGCGTGAGCTTCTGCGAAGAGGATCGTTCGATCTTTCGCGATCACGTAGGTGGCAGGCAAAGGAAGCCGCCAGCTCTTCTCGCCATTGACGAACGGAATGTTCACCAGGATCGAGAGATAGTAATTGCGGTAATACTCGGGCACTGTGTAGACCAGCCCGAACTGCTCGGCCACCAGATTGTTCGAGTCGCTCAACACAGGGAAGGGAAGTCCGTGCTGGCCGGCCATGAAGTCGCTTTGCCGCTGAATCTGCGGACCGATGGCCACCATAAGAATCTCGCGCTCGCGCAACTGCCCGTAGAGATCGCGCCAAGCCTCAAGCTCGGTCATGCAGTAAGGGCACCACCGCCCGCGAAAGAACTTGACCACCAGCGGGCCGCTGGCGAGCAGGTCCGCCGAACGCACCAGCTTGCCGTTGGAATCTTTCAGTGCAAATTCCGGAGCGATTGCGCCGACAGGCAGGATGCTCTCTTCGATGCCGGTTGCGAACAATTCTTCAACCGCACGCTCGCCGACGGCAAGCCGTTCCGCCTGCACCAGATTCCGCGTGTTCGCGGTGATCTCGTCGAGCTGGTCCTGAAGCGGCGTCATGGTCGCACCTTAACGCCCGAACTTCTGCCGGCCGCCAAGACCCATCGCGCCAAGGCCGCCGCGCATCATGTTTCTCGCCAGGCCGCCTTTGCCCATTTGCTTGAAGACCTTGCTCATCTGCGCGTACTGCCGCAGCAGCTGATTCACATCCTGCACGCTGGTGCCGGAGCCGATCGCGATGCGCTTGCGCCGCGAGCCCGAGATGATCTCGTGATTTCGCCGTTCATGCGGCGTCATCGAGTTGATGATGGCTTCGAGACGCACAAATTGCTTCTCGTCCACCTGGCTCGCCGCCTGTTGCATGCCGGCAAACGGCCCGACAGACGGCAGCATCTTCAAAATGCTCTCCATCGACCCGAGCTTCTTGATCTGCTTCAACTGATCGCGGAAATCCTCAAGCGTGAACCCATCGCCGAGCAGCGCCTTCTTCGCGAACTCCTCGCTCTTCTTGCGGTCGAGCGTAGACTCGGCCTTCTCAATCAGCGAGAGCATGTCGCCCATGCCGAGAATACGGCCGACAATCCGGTCGGGATGAAACGGCTCAAAGGCATCCGGCTTTTCACCCACGCCGATGAACTTGATGGGCTGCCCGGTCACGTGCCGAATCGACAGCGCCGCACCGCCGCGCGCATCGCCGTCCATTTTTGTAAGAACCACACCCGTCAGTCCAAGCCGAGAATGAAATTCCTGCGCCGAATTGACCGCGTCCTGCCCTGTCATCGCATCGGCGACGAAGAGAATCTCCTGCGGGTTGAGCAACTTTTTCAGCCGCTCCATCTCGCCCATTAGATCCTCATCGATGTGCAGTCTTCCGGCAGTATCAACGATCAGCGTGTCGAAGCCGAAGTTGCGTGCCTCGCGCCGCGCCTCCGAAGCCAGTCGCTCGACCAACGCGGATCCAGGCGCCTCGCCCTTCAAATCGCCCTCGTAGATCTTGGCGTCGATCGACTTCGCGACGACCTTCAACTGCTCGCGCGCCGCCGGGCGATACACGTCGACCGAAACAAGAATGGGCCGATGACCGCCCTTCTTGAGCCACGCCGCCAGCTTGCCGCTGGTGGTCGTTTTGCCCGAGCCCTGCAGCCCGGCCATCAAAATCACCGTAGGCGGCTGCGAAGCAAATTTGAACCGAGCCGTGTCTTTACCAAGTAGCTCAATCAGCTCATCGTGGACAATCTTGATCACCTGCTCGGAGGGCGACAGCGCCGTCAGTACTTCCGTCCCGACGGCCTTCACGCGAATGTGTTCAATGAGATCGCGCGCCACGTTCAGGTTGACGTCGGCATCGAGCAGAGCGACGCGAATCTCGCTCAGAGCTTCGGCGATGTTCTCTTCGGTCAGCGTGCCCTGGCCGCGCAGATTCTTGAAGGCGCGCTGCAGTTTGTCTGTAAGGGTCTCAAACATAGTTCATCTTCAAGTGTACCTTGCGCCCGCTTCGTTTAAACGGCAGCGAGTCGCGGCCCGCAAACCGCACCATCTTCAGTTCGCCGGCTCAACCAGGTACTGCTCCAGCTTGCCATCGGGATAGGTGTATGTTGTGAGGCGAAGGCGTTTGCCCGGATACACGATTTCGAAAGCGCGAAACGTCATGCCTCCGCGTAACTCTGTCGCGGTCTGGTGCAGCGTCAGCGGCTCGCCCAGAGCCGCAAGGCTGTTCTTGAAATCGTCGATGGTCTGCGCCGAAAAGTAGTCATTCAGATTCGGCGCCAGCAGGCTGCGATCGATGTGGACTTTCTGCAGGTTACGGTAAATGGAGAGCGCCTGTTTCTCCGCATCGCTCTGGTTCTCGTCGCCGGCAACCGCAGCGGCAACCAGGTTGGCGATCTGGCTCGCGCCACCTGCCATGTGATTGGTGAGCACAGCAACGGCCACCCCGTCGTCGCGCAGGACGACATTATCGGAGACAAACCCGGTAACTTCGCCTGAGTGTTCGATGGAGCGGTGACCGCTTTCTTCAGTCAACTCGACACCGAGCCCGTACTTTGTGCCCCTGCCGTCCTTCAGCTTCACCTCGGTGAACATTGCCTTATAGCTCTCGGGCTTCAGAATCGTCTGTGCGATTAAGCTTTCATCCCAAAGTGCCAGGTCGCGCGCATTCATCGCCAATTCGCCGGCGGCAAACATCCAGCCGCGCCCCTCTTTCGGCGCAGGACGCAAGGGTCCCAGCGCCGCACGCACATAAGACGTGGCATCGGTCGAGGTCAGCTTCGCCTCATCGGAATCCCACACGGATGTCATGCCCAGCGGATGAAAGATGTGTTCTTCAAGAAAATCCATGAGCTTCTCGCCGCTGACCTTCTGCACAATCAATCCGGCAATCACGTAATTCGTGTTCGAATATTGCCACTCGGTGCCTGGTTCAAAATCAAGCGGCTTTTTCGCCCAAGTGTCCAGAATCTGCTGCGCCGTCGTCGGCCTCATCATCGGCGTCATCAGGTAATCCTCGGGCCAGTAATCCTGGTAGCCCGACGTATGCGACAAAATCTGGCGAATCGTCACCTCATCTCCACGTGTCAAGCCTGGAACATATTTGCCCACCGCATCGTCGAGGCTCAGCTTGCCCTGCTCCTGCAAAAGCAGAATCGCCGCAGCCGTAAACTGCTTCGAAATCGAGCCAATCGAGTAGCGCATTGCCGGTGTCGCGTGCTCAGCCGGATCGAGGTGCGCCAAGCCGTACGCATGCGTGTAGACCAGCTTCCCGCCCTCAACCACTGCGATACTTGCCGACGGAACTCCACGCAGTTCCAGCACCTGATTCGCGATCTGGTCGACGCGCTCACGCAACGCAGGTGCGATCCTATCAGCTGTTTGGGTGGCTGATTGCGCCGGGCTCTGTCCCCGCGCAGAAAAGACAAACAATGACGCTGTCAGCAGCGTGCTGCAGAAGAACACGGCGGGAGGTTTCACAGGAATGGATTCTCCTTTGCGGCCTGCAGAGGCATCTGGCAACAGGATAATATTTCGACCGTCGCTGCTGTAGGCTTGTGCAGGGAGCCTGATCTTTCAAGGGTCGGGCCAACGGAGGACAAGGTGGATCGGCTGATAGAAGGGCACAAGAAGTTTTTGGCGAAAGTCTTTCCTCGTCGGCGGAAGGAATTCCACCTGCTTGCTGATTCGCAGGCGCCAGAGTGTCTCTTTATCACGTGTTCAGATTCGCGTATTGTGCCGGACTTGATTCTTGGTACGGGTCCTGGCGACCTTTTTATTGCGCGCAATGCGGGTAACGTCGTGCCCATTGCCGGCAACGACGTGGACGGCTGTACGGCCACGATCGAATACGCAGTCGAGGTGCTCAAGGTCAAACACGCAATTCTCTGCGGCCACTCCGACTGCGGGGCCATGAAAGCCGCGCTTGACCGCAGGAGACTGGAAGCGTTGCCCAAGGCCAGCCGTTGGCTGCACCACGTGGAAGCCGCGTTTAGCCATCGTCAGCCATTGAATTCTGCGGAAGGGCCGAACGCCGAGCTTGCATCATTGATTCGCGGCAACGTGGTGGCGCAACTGCTCAACTTGAGCGTCCAACCATCCGTCGCGCGGGCGGTGGTGGCGGGGCGATTAACCGTGCAGGGCTGGTACTACGACATTTTGAGCGGGCGGATCGAGCGGTACGACGAACGACTGCGGAGGTTCCTGCCGCTCATCGCTGAAAAGTGATTCGCGCAGGAACCCTGCGTGGTGGTCGTTGCGGGGATTCGGGGAGCTTATTGTGGCGGGTTCGAGACTCCCTCTGCCGGCGCGGTGCCAGGGCTCGACCCCTGCACCGGTTTTAGGCTTGATTGCGCGCCAGGCATGCTCCCTTCAATACCGATGGCGGAACCGGAAACGACAAGCTGAACACGGCGGTTCTGCGCTCGCCCCGAGTTGGAGGAGTTATCGGCGATCGGATTACTCTTGCCATAACCACTAGCGGTGATGTTGGCGTCCACAACGCTCGCAGCGACCAGATAATCGCGAACCGTACCCGCACGTTCCTCTGAGAGCTTCTGGTTGTATTCGTCGGTGCCAATGTTGTCGGTGTATCCCTCAACCTGCAGCTTGAGATTCGGATAGGCAAGCAGGATTCCGGATACCTTGGCGAGCTTTTCGCGCGCATCGGGTTTCAACGTGTACATGTTGAAATCAAACAGCACGTCGGACATGTTCACGATCAGGCCCCTGGCCGTCTCCGTGGTTTGCAGCACCTGGTTCAATTGCAGCTTCAGCCGCTCGCGCATCTGCTCGGTTTGCTGGCTCGCCTGTTGCGCCGCTTGTTCTGCCGCCTGCTGTTCCTCGCGGGCCTTTTGCGCGCGAGCTTCCGCTTCGGCTGTCGCTGCTTCCGCCTGCGCACGTTGCGCGGCCTGCTGCTGCTCTGCTGCCTGTGCCTGCTGAGCAGCAGTTTGCGCCTGTTGCGCGGCCTGCTCGGCATCCTGGCGACCCTTCACCTGAGCGGCATCGTCTTCGGCTTTGATCTTGCGGATCGTGATGATGCGCGCATCCTCCGCCGACTGCACCGCTTCCCGCGCGAAGGTGATGGTCTGATTGCGGTCGCTCTTATGCGTGTCAATCCCTCAGCGTTTTCAAGTGCCGTTTTTGCAGTCTTCATCGTGTCGGCTGCGTACTGCTCTGCGCCCGCGGCATCCGCGATCTGGATCGCATTCTCTGCTTCGTAAAGCTCCAACGGAGAGCGCTCGTCGCGCGTAATCGGATTTAGCACCGAGTGACGCCCTGCTGTTTCCGAATAAGCTCCGCGCGGAAGTAGAGAATAGTGGGCGTTCACTTGCTCGATCACGCCCTGCGTCTTATCCACGACAACGTTTTGTGCCACGACAAGATCGCTGGGCATCGTGACGGCGAAGTAAGGTTCGGCAGTCACGATCAGGCCGAATGCCTGAAGGTTCGTCGTAACCGTCATCTCATTCTTGTCCTTGGAACCGGTGGGCAGCACTTCACCCAGGTTCACTGGGCGGCCCTCCGGCGAGATTGCCCACAGCACGTAAGTGAGGTATTCAGGCCCGAAGCCGTTCGCGGGCGAAAAGCCCTCAAAATGGACGTTGATCGAGGTCCGGCCTGGGGCAGCGTCCACCTTGGCTTCACCCTTCGCCCCTGGCAACAAAGAGGTCCCTTCGAAGCCGATCTTGGTCGAGCCCTGCCGATGGAAATAGTTGATGGCTGGAATCTCGCGAGCTACCACCTGGATCTTGTAAACGGGTACGCCATCCTGCATTTCGCTGGGCCCGGTCGGGGTTGTGTTGGGCGCGGGCGCTGTCGCGGTGGGGTTCAATTCCTGCGCACTAGCAAAGGTGGCCGCCATAGCGAACAAAACAGCGGAGAATCCAAGTCTTCCGAAACTATTCATAATCCCACTTCCAACAGCTGAATTGCGAAACATCGAAACGCACACCAGAACTACTGGGATTTCGAGTTCCACCGTGATGGATGCCTTTTGAGAGGGGGAGAGTTGTACGCAATGGACGCATTCGGGAATATACCCGGATCAAATCATTCAAAAGAAAGAGCGGATGGCAGACGAAGCGCCGAATTCAATGTGCTCCTGGTGGCGGAGCCGCATGCTTCGGTGGCTTTTTGAAGAGCCACACCGACACAGCACAGAAAAACGCCAGCAGCGCCGTCCAGCGAAAAACATCGACATACGCCATCAGCGCGGACTGTTGTTGCATCAGGCCGTAGACCAACCCCATTGACCCCGGTCGCGCCTGCGCACGGCCCACATGATGACTCAAGTACGTCGAGATAATCGCGGACTTCTGTTGCAAAACTGCACTGGATGCTGTGAGGTTCGCGCCGATCTCAGTCTGGTGCAGCGCGGCGCGACGAATGATCGCGGTCGTGGCCATCGCAATTCCGATCGACCCGCCGATGTTGCGCAGCATATTGAAGAGGCCAGTCGCGTTGCCCATTTCCTCGCGCGATAGCGTCGCGGTCGTCATTGTGGCGAGGGGAACGAACACGAAGCTCAGCGCGAAGCCTGTCAGCGTGATTGGAACCAGCAGCGTGTAAGGCCCGATGTCAAGGTTCACCATGCCAAAGAACAGCGCGCAGACGCCGAACCCCAAAAATCCCAGGCTCAGCAGTTTGCGGTTGTCGATCCGCGACCCGAGAATCCCAATGACCGGCGAGCCAATAAACGACCCCACGCCCCGCGGGCCGACGACGAGTCCTGCCGTGAAAGCCGTGTAGCCCATCACCTCCTGGTAGTAGAGGGGCAAAATCGTAATCGTGATGTAGATGCACATGCCCAGGAGAGCAATCAAGAAGCAACCGGTGCGGAAGTTGCGATTCTTCAGGACGTGCAGATCCACCAGCCCTTTTGGATTGGTCCACGACCGCCAGATCCATCCGATCAGCGCAGCAAGGAGCGCGACCACCGCCAAGCGCACCCAAAGCGCGCCAAACCAGTCGTCCTCCTGCCCCTTGTCGAGGACAACCTGCAGGCACCCGGTCCAAACAATCAGCAGGCCGAAGCCGATGTTGTCGAATGCCCCTACCTTCGCATTCTTGATGAAGGGCGGGTCGTGGACGAAGTTTGCAATCAGCACTACTGCCAGGATCCCCACCGGAATATTGATGTAAAAGGCATAACGCCAGCTGAAGGTGTCGGTCAGCCAGCCGCCCAGTGTCGGTCCCAGTACCGGTGCCACCACGATGCCAAGACCATAGGCGGCCATCGCCATTGACCGCTTCGCCGGTGGAAAACTTTCCAGCAGGATCGACTGGGAGAGGGGCTGCAGCGCGCCGCCGCCCGCACCCTGCAAAACGCGCGCCAGCAGGATCACCCCGAGCGAAGGGGCTGCCCCGCAAAAGAACGAAGCGACCGTGAAAATGGTGACGCAAATGAGCAGGAACCGCTTTCGCCCGAACCGCCGCGCGAACCAGTTCGACGCTGGCAGGATCACCGCGTTGGCAACTAGGTAGCTGGTCAGCACCCACGTAGCCTCGGAGTTAGTTGAAGAGAGGCTACCGGCGATGTAAGGCAGCGCCACCGACGCAATGGCGGTGTCCAGTACTTCCATAAACGTCGGAAGCATCACCGAAACTGTCACCAGCCACGGGTTGACTCCCTGGGTCAGCGGATAACGGGTTTGGGCCTCAGCGGTCGGCATTTGAACCGGAACAGTCGAGGGTAATTGATGAGGGTAGTAGCTGATTGTGACGGACGGCAGGCCGAGACGGCTTCGTGGTGCAGGCCGACGAGAGGTAGCCGCTATTGGATGGATCGGAGATACGCGACCAGCTGCCACCGCTGAGCTTCCGGCAGGCTCGACCAGGACGGCATCCCATGGCCAAGGTCTCCCTGGCGCAGGAACCATTCGATATCCCCATCCGTTGCGGTGCGAATGCGCTCGCTGCGCAAGGCTGGTTTCTTGTGGCCGTCCCCCCATGCGTCGGACTTGTGGCATTGCAGGCAGTGGTCACGATAGACAAGCTGGCCAGCGTCTACTGCTTCAGGACGGCCAGCGAATGGGTTGGTCCGCGCGTGTTCCCTGGCTGGAACATGGTCCCATCGCGAACTGGAAGCTGCGACAGCGATCAGAGCAGTGCCCAGCACAAAGCAGAGGATCAAAAGGAAACGACGGGTCACTGTGCACCCCCGTTTTCGCTGTGGAACCAGTTGCCCACCTGGTTCAGCTCGAAGGCGAGGCCGACGCGATAGACGCGGTCCAGGCTTGAACTAGTCAGGCCAAACCCCGGAGAAAAGCTCAGCCGCGCGCCTTTAGGAAGCTGCCATCCAATCAGCGGAGCGACGTAGTGCGATGTGTCGCGCAGCGTAAGCGAAAAGGTGTCGCCGAGGCCGCCGTAGACTTCCGCGCCAGCAATCAACTTCTCAGCGCAAAACGTGCAGGCCCGGCCCCCGGCTTCAGTGCGCAAAGGGCGGGTGGCGCCAAGCACATACCCGAATTCCCAGGGAGAGTGGTTCAGGTCCTTCTCGGAGATGAAATTCTCCGAGATGTTCCACGCGCGAAGATTTGAGGAAAGAATCAGCTTCAATTCCGCTTCGTGCTGGTGTTCGCGGCGGGCATCGCCGTTGGCAGCAGCCAGGTCAGACTGGCCATCGTGACCGACGACCTCAAGGATGGTCTTGTCTGCACCGGAGGTGTTTTCGTATTCGACGTACAGAACGGGGTTGATGACATGTTCCTGCATCAACGGCCGAAGGCGATTTTCAATACGGAAGCCTGTATAAAGCGTTGAATCCTGGGCAGTGGCCTGCCCATCCAGATAGAGTTCTGAGGTCCACCAGGCTCGCACCCCGTATTCCAACTCCATCGCGGTGGCGCCATAGTGGTTTCCTCCCTGGGGTCGGGCGAGAGCAGTTTTGGTTTCGATTTCCAGGTTTCCCGGCTCTTCAAGATCGTGCGAGTAGGTAACAAAATAGGGCTTTTCTTGGGCGTTGGCGCAAAGGCTGGTGCAGCAAAGCATAAGTCCTACCCAGCAAAGTTCGTGCAGCTTGGCTTCCAGAATCCGGTACAAGGCTTGCTCCTTCAATATGCGACTGAATTAGTCGGGTATTAAAGGAGACTAAATCAGTCGGATATCTTCGGCAAGTGATTTGAATCACGTTTTGCGACGACTTGTTTGAACTGCGCCACCCGGAGGTTGCAGGAAAAGAGTCAAAAAAGTTGACACTAACCCACTCAATCATGCATCCTATGAATGTCTAAATTTACGCAGGCAGGAACCCCAACATGGCAAAAATTATCGGAATTGACCTCGGAACCACAAACTCATGCGTCGCCGTTCTGGAAGGTGGCGAGCCCAAAGTGATTCCAAATGAAGAGGGTGCGCGCACCACGCCCTCGATCGTAGCTTTCTCAAAGAGCGGCGAACGGCTAGTCGGCCAAGTCGCCAAGCGCCAGGCGATCACCAACCCCGAGAACACCATCTTCTCCATCAAGCGCTTCATGGGTCGCCGCTACGACGAAGTCAACGATGAGATGAAAATGGTGCCCTACAAGGTTGTCGCGCAGGGCGACCACGTCGCCATTGTGGCACAGGGCAAGGAGTACACTCCGCCGGAAATCTCGGCCATGATTCTCCAGAAACTAAAGAAGAGCGCAGAGGCCTATCTCGGCGAACCGGTGAACGAGGCCGTGATTACTGTTCCGGCCTATTTTAACGACGCGCAGCGCCAGGCGACCAAGGACGCGGGCAAAATCGCCGGCCTCGAAGTAAAGCGTATCGTGAACGAGCCAACCGCGGCTGCCTTGGCCTATGGGCTCGACAAGAAGAAGGACGAGACCATCGCCGTGTACGACTTCGGCGGCGGTACGTTTGACATTTCAATCCTCGAAGTGGGCGAAGGCGTCATCGAGGTCAAATCGACCAACGGCGACACGCACCTGGGCGGCGATAATCTCGACCAGCGCATCGTCGATTGGCTCATTGCCGAGTTCAAGCACGATGAAGGCCTCGACCTCAGCTCGAAGGGCAACGAGATGGCCTTGCAACGTCTGAAAGACGCGGCGGAAAAGGCCAAGATTGAGCTCTCGACCACCGTCGAGACCGAAATCAACCTGCCCTTCATTACGGCAGATGCGACAGGCCCCAAGCACCTGGTGCGCAAGCTGACCCGCGCGAAGCTGGAACAGATGGTCTCCGATCTGCTGGAGCGCTCGCTTGAGCCATGCAAGAAGGCTATGACCGATGCCGGCGTCACGACCAGCCAGATCGATGAAGTAGTACTCGTGGGTGGCCAGACGCGCATGCCCAAGATTCAGGAGCTGGTCAAGGGTCTGTTCGGCAAGGAACCCCATCGCGGAGTTAATCCCGATGAGGTCGTCGCCATCGGCGCAGCGGTGCAGGCAGGCGTGTTGGCCGGTGAGGTCAAGGACCTTCTGCTGCTCGATGTGACACCCTTGACACTGGCGATCGAAACTCTGGGCGGCGTGGCTACGCCGATGATTCCGCGCAACACGACGATCCCTACCAAGAAGACGGAGACGTTTTCGACCGCAGCCGATTCGCAGACTGAAGTCGAAGTTCATGTGCTGCAGGGCGAGCGTCCGATGGCAGGGCAGAATCGCACCCTGGGCAAGTTCAAGCTGGCCGGCATTCCTCCGGCGCCACGCGGCGTGCCACAGATCGAGGTCACTTTTGACATCGACGCCAACGGCATTCTGAACGTGACCGCGAAGGACAATGCCACCGGCAAGGACACGCGCATCACCATCACCTCGAGCTCGGGTCTCAGCAAGGAAGAGGTCGAGAAGATGGCCAAGGAAGCCGAGGCGCACGCAGCCGAGGACAAGGAGAAGCGCGAAGAGATCGAGGCGCGCAACCAGCTCGACTCGATGGTTTACAACATCGAGAAAATGCTGAAAGACTCCGGCGAAAAGGTGCAGGCAGCCGACAAGACTGAAGTCGAAGCGGCTCTTGCTGAGGCGAAGAAAACCCTTGAGGGGACGCCCTCGTCGAGCGAGTTGAAGGCTGCGCACGAGAAGCTGACCAAGGCCAGCCACAAGCTGGCAGAGGTACTGTACAAGGCGAATGCCGCGCAGCCCGGAGCTGCCCCAGGCGGTCCAACGGCGCAGGCGGACGGCGCGTCAGGCGCAGAGCAGAAGAAGGACGAAGGCGTCATCGATGCGGAGTACGTCGACGTCGAAGACAAGAAGTAAGGACTGGCCGTCCGGGCAATACGCCCTGCGGGCGAAGACAGGGGTGGGAGACGCGTGCGTTGTCCACCCCAAATTTTAGAGACGAACGCGGAAAATGGCTGCGGCGGTGTTTTATCGATCCTCCGAAGCGATTCGAACCTCTTGGACGTGTGCTTAGTGAATGCCGATGAACTCCGGGCAAGCGTGGCACTCAAGGTGCATGAAAAGGAATGAGCAGCCAGTAAGATCATTTGAGATAAGAAAACACCCATGGCCACGACACAAAACAAGGATTATTACGCGACGCTTGGCGTAAAGAAGACTGCTACGCCGGAGGAGATTCGCAAAGCCTTCCGCAAAGCGGCGCGTCGCTATCACCCCGACGTGAATCCGGGGGACAAAAAGGCCGAGGAGAAATTTAAAGAAATCTCAGAAGCCAATGACATCCTGAGTGACGAAAAGAAGCGCAAGGTTTACGATCAGCTTGGCTTTTACTCCGACCAGATTGACCCGGCACAGGCCGAGGCCTATGCGCGGCAACAAAGCGCGGGCGGACAGCCGCCGGTCGACTTCGGTGGATTCGATTTCTCCGGTTTTCAAGACGCCGCGGGACCGCAGGCGGGCGCCGGGTCCTCCACATGGGGCAGCTTCAAAGACATTTTTTCCGGCATCTTCACCGGAGCCCAGGAGCATCGGCCGCGCGGTCCGCAGCCCGGCACAGATCTCGAATATCAAGCTACCGTGGACTTCTGGACGGCAATTCGCGGCGGCCAAGCGCGCCTGCAGATCCATCGGCAGGAGGTTTGTCCCACATGCCACGGCCAGGCCCAAACCGGCGGTCCCATCCCATGCCCGGAGTGCAATGGCACTGGCCAAGTGACCCAAATGGGCGGCCGTATGAAATTCAACATTCAGTGCCCACGCTGCAATGGTACCGGTCGCGTCTCGAACGACTGCCCAACCTGCCACGGCGAAGCAACAGTGTCCCGAACGGAGACTGTTGAATTCCGCATCAAGCCGGGCACGCGCGACGGTCAGCGCATTCGGCTGCAGGGCAAGGGCAACGCAGGCCTGAATGGTGGCTCCCCCGGCGATCTGTTCGTCATCGTCCGAATCGGCACCAATCCCGTGTTTACGCGGACGGGCGACGACATTTACATCACCGTGCCGGTCACCGTGCCTGAAGCTTCGCTGGGCGCCAAGGTGGATGTTCCGACCATCGACGGAAGAGCGCAGCTCAAGATTCCTCCCGGTACCCAGAGCGGTCAAAAGCTGCGCATGCGCGAACGAGGCGTGGAAAGCGCGTCCCATCCCGGCCAGCGCGGCGACCAGATCGTCACGATCGACGTCGTGGTCCCGCATTTGCAAGATGAGCGAAGCCGCGAAATCATGCGGGAGCTCGCGAAATTGAATAATCAGGATCCGCGTGTTTCCCTTTTCGATAAGTTGTAAGAAAGTTTGGGCCCAGAGTGCAATCGGACATCTTTGAGATGGGATGACGAGAAAGCGGCGCGAAATCTTCGAATTCATGGGGTTGATTTCAAAGAGGCGAAGACAGTTTTTGAAGATCCGTTTGCTCTTACGATTCTCGACGATCCTCATTCGGAGGAAGAGGAACGGTCAATTACCGTTGGATTGTCGCTATTGTCGCGAGTATTGTTGGTAGTACACACTGAAAGGAAGAGCCGCATTCGCATCATCAGCGCAAGGAAGGCTACCCCAACCGAGAGGTTTCAGTATGAGTCAGAACGCTAGGCCGGAGAGGCAAGCCAAAGACGACGATATGAGACCTGAGTATGACTTTAGCCGGGGTCTGCGCGGAGTTCATGCATATCGGTTCTCGAAGCTTTCCTCCGACGAAGCGCTGATTCTTGGCTATTGGCAGGGTAAGGGATTCGAAGTTGGGTCTTTCGCCAAGAATGAGATGCGCGATTTGAAGACTCCTGATTTTCGTCTTTCGCGTGGTGGAGTGGAAGTCGCCTTGTGCGAGGTCAAATCCTTTCAAAAGGACACCTGGCTCGATAATCAACTCGAGAATGCAGCATCTGGCGAACTGGTCGGAGGCCTGCGCCCCGATCCAATCTTCAATCGAATCAGCAACGCGATCCATACAGCGTTCAAACAGTTTGAGAGCGTGAATTCCGATCACATGCTATTGAATTTCTTGTTATTGGTGAACCACGATACCAGTGCAAAACCGGAAGACTTAGACCGCGTTCTTACAGGTTACGAGAATCCGCGGATGGGGTTGTTTGAACCTACATGCGTTCAGTTTTCCGAAGGTCGGATTCGTGAAGAAAAGAACCAAGTTGATCTCTACGTTTGGTTAGGACTGAAAAACGGTCGAATTCCATCGCGAGAATATCGGGTTTTGGGGAATCCATCTACGCACGGGCGGGTATGTGAACTTCTGAAGATCGATCCAGCGAAAGTCAAGAAGCTTACGCCCGCAGCGTAAGTCGAGATACCCATGACTACAAAACGCAAATCTAAAGGCGCGTACATGATTTCGGCCGTCGCCGAAATGTACGGCATTCACCCGCAAACGCTCAGGCTCTACGAGCGCGAGGGGCTTTTAAAGCCGTCCCGTACCGAAGGCAACACCCGCCTCTATACCGAGGAGGACATTGAGCGCCTGGAGTTTATCCTGAACCTCGCCCGCGACCTTGGCGTCAACATCGCCGGCATCGGCATCATTCTGCAAATGCGCGAGCGCATGGAAGAGATGAACCGCCAGATGCAGAGCTTTGTTGAGTATGTGCGCTCCGAGATGCTGACGCGTTTCCAGCAGGGCACGCCCATCTCCGCAGGAGCGATCGTTCCGTTGCGCAAGCCCACGGTCGTGCCAACCCGGAATTCGGCAAAGCGGGATTCATAGCGGAGCGCTAATTCGTTCCCGAGGTTCGCAGTTCTATCGAAAATGACAGCACTGTCATCCCCTTTCCAGCTTGCGGACAGGTATTCTTAGTCCGGCATGTTGTACGCTCTCCTCGGATTGGCAGTATTCGGGCTTCTTGCTTCAACGGTTGTCACCGGCATCGTGCTGGCCGCGGTACCGGGTTATCTTCGCGAACGGCGCGCTGCTCTCGCCGACCTTTGTCAACGGCCTGGCTTCACTCCGCCCTTGACCCTGCTCAAACCAGTTCACGGCGCAGAGCCGAATCTCGATGCCCATCTGGCCAGCTTTTTCGAGCAGGATTATCCCCAATACGAAATCCTGTTCTGCGCACGAACCGACCACGACGCCGGCCTCGAAACTGCGCGTCGCGTCGCTGCACGCTATCCGCAGATTCCTGCGTGCTTCCTGACGACCGGCGAGCCTCCCTACATCAACGCTAAAGTAGCTTCGCTGGAGCTGATGGAATCGGAGGCGGCATACGACATCTTTGTCATCAGCGATAGCGATGTGCGCGTTGCGCCTGACTACCTCCGCGCCGTGGTCTTGCCGTTTGCCAATGAGCGCGTGGGTGCCGTCACCTGTCCGTATCGCGGCGTTGCAGCCGACGGCGGTCTGTGGGCAAGGCTCGAGGCCGTTGGCATGTCGGTCGAAATGACGTCAGGCGTGCTGGCCGCCCGTGCCATGGAAGGGATGCAGTTCACGCTCGGTCCCACGATGGCCTTCCGGCGCGACACGATCCGCAGGATGGGCGGCTTTCGCGTAACCGCCGATTACTGCGCGGATGATTTTGTGCTCGGCAACGAAACCTGGAAACTCGGGCAAAAGGTTGTTCTCAGCCACCACGCCATCGATCACATTGTCATCAACGCGACCCTTGCCGATTCGCTGAAGCACCAGGTGCGCTGGATGAAGTCGACCCGCTTTTCGCGGCCCAAGGGTCACTTCGGCACGGCGCTCACGTTCAGCGTGCCTTTCGGACTGCTCGCATGGGCCGCTGCTGCCGCATGGGGCCACCCCGCTCTCGGCCTCGTGCTCTTTGGCTGGAGTTTGGCGACGCGCCTCGCCCTCTCTCTTGTCGTTGGTCGAGCCGTTGTCGGCGATCGCAGCTGGTTCGGCCTTTTGGTCTTATATCCGATTCGCGATCTGATAGGGTTCTGCTTCTGGATCGCCAGCTATTTCTCAAATCGGATTCTTTGGCGGGGGCGCGTTCTGCAATTGCTGCCCGGCGGCAAAATGCGCGCGGCAAAATAGGCCGTTCCGGCGAAAACTTACTTTAGAGGCCGATCCGTCCAAAGCGTCTTATCGGCGATTGATTGCACTGGAATAAGTCGGCCCGCCAGCAGTTGCTCAACCTTCGATTGGTTGGTGTCTTGCGCAAAAATCCATTTGCGGGAACCCGTTCCCCACATCTTCGACAACTGATCCTCACTCAGGAAAATATGCGGCGCGTCGGGGTAGCAGGAGCCCCACAGGAGCGAAGAACCGTTCCCATGCGGAGAGCACGGTTCAACGACGAGAAATGCCGGGTGGTGGAGGAAGGCATGGGTATAGAAAATCACCGAGGACGCATCGGATTGATCCCCATAAATGATGAATGAGTCGGCGGGCGAACCATCGTGCAGAATTGTGTCGGCCAACGGCTTTGAACTAAGCATGGGTTCGAATCGCGCGAAGGCGATATGCGCGGCGATGAGAAAAACAGCAGCCGTCAACCCCACACTGACTGTGGCTGCAATATGTCTTTTCTTGCGTCGCAGCATCCATCCTGCGGCAGGTCCCACCAGCAAAGTGATCAGCGCCAGTGTCGCGGGCAATCGCAATGCAGCAAACGAAGGTCCGGTGAGATCAAACAGGTGCGACATCGAAAGCGTGTAGCCGCCCACATCCCGATGTGCCAGCAATGTGCCGATGTCCGGTACGTAGGGCAGGTTGCGCGATTCCCATAAGCCCCAGCCAAGCGCTACTGCACCCGATATTCCCGTCAAAGCGAACACCGCTTGCGCTCCGGTGAGCCACCCTGCCGAAACGGTTGGCCTGCTTGCATCCTGGCCGTGGCCTTCTTCCACTGTAGCCAGCACACCCGCAATCAGGATCAGCAGCGGCGGCCATGCAGGAAAGGTGTAGTACTCCTGGTTAGTCGAGATTGAAAAAAACAGCAGCGTGAAGGCTGAAAACAAGCTCAGCAGCCAAATCGTACGTACGCGGAATTTGAGCCGCGCAACATAGCTGGCCACGTCCTCACGAGCTGCGAAGTCGAGATAAAAATCCACAGTCTGTCCCGCATCGCGTCGAAGATGTTGCATCCAGGAGCGACGCGTCCTCCAAGCGATCACCAGCATCGCCGGCAGAAAAAGACCCCAAGGGAACAACCAGACCAGGTGCAGCAGCCAATACGCAACCAACTGCAGTTTGTTGTAATCGTGCGGAAAGCGCTGCCCCAGAAAACGCAGGAAGTGCTCGTTCACGAAGTAGAAATACCAGAAGCCGTGCACGTTCCCCGGCGTGGGATGATTGCCGATCGGATGACCCTGGTCAGGATTCGCCAGCCCGGCCAGAATGTGCCACGGCGCAGCGATCGCCAGAAAAAGCAACAGACCGGAAAATGGTTTGTACTGGCGCCATCGGCGCCATTGGCCGCTCAGAAGCATCAGCGGAACCGCCGCTCCCGCAAAAAACACCGGCGCAATCAGTCCCTTCGTCAGCGTGGCCAACGCCAGTGCGGCCCACATCACATAAAACCGGGCCGGCCGCTGCGATTCCATGCCTGTAAGAAAACAATAGAGTGCCAGCAAAAACAAAAAGCTCAGCAGCGCCTCTGGAATCGCGAAGCGCGTATACAAAAATGGTCCAATCGCCGTCAGAATACTCAGTGCTGCATAAAACGCGGCGCGCCGGCCCCAAGCGCGGCTCGCCCACAACCAGGCAATCCACGCGCATCCGAGCAGCGCCAGCGAATTGGGCAGATGTGTGGCGAAAGCATTCTGGCCAAACACTCGGTAGAGAGCCGCATCGATCCAGTAGGGAAGCGGTGGCTTCTCGAGATAGCGAATGCCGTTGATTTTCAGCGTTACCCATTCGCCGCTCTCGGCCATATGCTGCGCGGCCTCGGCATGATTCGCGTCAGCGTCGTCGAGCAGTGGCGGTGTAAACAAAGCAGCCAACTGAACGGTGGCGAAGATGGCCAACAGGAGCGCCCACGAGGCTAGCGTAGAAGGCGCTTTGCGCACTTCGGTCGAACGTGCGGTTTCGGTCGTCATCGTCAAGGGAGTCGAGGTCTCTCCTCCTCAGGGTCTAGTTTGCGGTAAAAGCTCGATATGCGCAGCGCCGATGACAGCAAGGCAATTCCATCCTGGCCCCGAAACAGGAGGTATTCCTTCTAGAAGCCTGCCGAAAGGTTGATCAGCTCGCTAAAACCGCCCAGTTCGGCCCGCTTGAGGTGGCTGCTGTCGGGCAAAGACCTCGCCCAATCAATACGATTCCATCGAAATCGGAGCATGACGCCGACATGAGCAGAATACCAGCTTGGTTTTCCAGTCGTTTTAGTGTGCGACACAGCCCGAACGCATGCATTATGCGAGATCGCCAGCCGCTTCGGTGGTGCAAAATAGGAAGGTACAAGATTAAAGGACGATGAATTCCGGTCAAATTCGTCAGAACCCGCGGGCCCGCGTCGCCGCTCCTCAGCTGCCGCAGCTGACCTTTGAAAGCTGGCGCTCGCTCTTGGATGCATGTGGCCACAAGCCCAGCCGCAAACATGTCCATGGATTGCGCGTCGCCACGCTGCGGCTCCAGGCGCAACTCGACAGCGCCCCTGGGACCCACTCGGTCGCTCAAGCTGCCAGGCGCTGGAACAAATCCGCGGAGAAGTTGCGCGAGTCACTCAGCGCTGTGCGGGAAACAGATGTGTATCGCGTCAAACTCTCCGGCCTATGTGGCACGCTGGCCCCGCCTGAGGGCTACGCACCTCGATCGAGTCGCATCAGCTTGCGGCAGATTGAAGAATTGGACGAGTGGCTTGCTCGGGAACGAAAGATCGCCTCAAAGAAGTTGATCGCCGATTTGAAACATCGGCAAGGACGGCTTGACCGCCTGAGCGTCGAACTCGAAAGCGCGCAGGCCCTTGGTCATTCATTGATCCCGGTTTCATCGCCTTCCGGCGTCTTCAAGATGTTCGCCGACGTGGTCGCGGAGTTTCCGAAACTTGACGTCGACTGCCTTCACGATTTCCGCAAACGAATGAAGAACGTGCGCTATCTTGCAGAACTCTTCGCGAGTACAGATCCGCAGGCCGGGCGAATGGCGGAGTCTCTCAAGTCAATGCAGGGAGTCGTTGGGGAATGGCATGATTGGGAGGAACTGGCCCAGCTTGCATCTCGCAAGCTTCGCAAGCGCCGCAAAGACGGAGCGCTGACAGAGTTGCTCGAGACGCTCGCTGAGGAATCGCTGGAGAAGGCGTTGGAGTATTGCCGGAGCCAGGCTGCTGAACTGCTCGTCCAGGTCGCCAACATTGCCGCACCACTCCGGCTTGTTGCCGCTAAACCCCCCGTACGAAGCCTGGACCCGGTGACAATGATGGAAGAAAGACGCCTGGCTTGAGAGGGGAGTCGTAACCCAACTTGGGAACGTGTCCTTCCTGCTCCGCGTATTCTTGAAGAAATGATAAGCATGCGGCCGCTGGTTCTGTGGGGAATCGCTTGCGTGGCGGTGTGGCTCGCCCTGTGCGCTGCAATAGGCCTTATTGCGGTTGAGGGCGCGCTCCATCCTCGAAGAGTTCCCTTGACTCCGTCTGAAAGGGAAGACGCAAGCTCCGTCGCCGCGCGGGATCATGCCGTTCTGACGGACATCGTGATCCCCGCAGACGATAGCGCGATCCTGCGCGCATGGAGCATGCGCCCGCTTACCGGCAATGGCGATGGAGTGATCCTTCTGCATGGTCAGGCTGCCAATCGGGCCAACATGCTTGGGAATGCGGACATGCTGTTGAGGCACGGATATGCAGTTCTCTTGCCCGATGCCCGCGCGCATGGTGAGAGTGGTGGCCCGATCGCGACCTATGGAGTGATCGAGGCCTCGGATGTACGCCGATGGTACGAGTGGCTCCATGCGTCGCTGTCTCCGTCATGTATCGATGGACTCGGCGATTCAATGGGCGCGGCGGAGCTTCTGCGCTCTCTGACAGCTGAGCCCGGCTTTTGTGCGGTCGTTGCCGAGAGCTCTTTCGCCACCTTTCAGGACGCGGCTTACGACCGGCTCGGTCAACAATTCAATACCGGACCCTGGCTGGGGAAATCGCTGCTTCGTCCTGCTTTTTGGGCGGGCCTTGCTTATGTGCGGTTGCGCTACGGCGTGGACTTGACGCAGGCATCGCCGGAGAATGCCGTCGCCCACAGCCGTGTTCCGGTACTGCTCATTCATGGGCTTGCAGATACAAACCTTCCACCGCGTCATTCCGAGACGATGAAGGCCCTTAGTCCCTCAGTCGCTTTGTGGGAGCCGGCCAATGCCGGGCATTGTGAAGCGTTCACAACCGCCCCGGCAGAGTATGAGTCTCGCGTGGTCGGCTGGTTCGCGAGTCATGATCACGCAGCCGTCGTCGCTGTTGCACACTGAGCGCGGGATCATCGTTGGGACTCACCTTCGCTCGGTCGTGTATCTTGACCCCAGAACAATTTTTCTTATCTTCGGAGATTGTGCGACGCCCCCATGCCCACATTTGCCGCCATCGATGTCGGATCCAATTCCTGCAGGCTCAAAATTGCAAAAGTTGTGGCGCATCGCCTGAAGACGCTGCACGAGGACCGCGAGGTTACACGGCTCGGATCAAGTGTCTTCGACTCGGGCCTTGTGTCTCCCGACGCCATGGCAGCGACGCTGCGCGCCCTCAAGCGGTTTCAGCGGGCCGTGCAATCTCACGGAGTGGACCAGCTGCGCGTGGTGGCGACTTCGGCTATGCGCGACGCGCGCAATGCGCCCGCGTTTCAGGCCTGGGTCAAGGCCGAAACCGGGTGGAACATGGAAATCATCTCGGGGCTCGAGGAAGGCCGGCTCATTCATCGCGGCCTGATGCAAAATGAGCCCGGAACCGGCGGCCGTGTTCTGTTGATCGACCTGGGCGGTGGCAGTTGCGAGATCACGTTCTCTGAACAAAAGCGCATCAAGGAAACGGTAAGCATGCCGCTTGGCGCCGTCCGCCTGACGGAAGAGTTCTTGCAAGACGATCCTCCGACCGCAGATGGGATCCGGCGCATGCGTCAGCTTATTGCGCGGGAACTCCGGCGCGCTCATCGCAAAATCCATGCAGCAAAATTGGGGCTGGTGATCGCCACTTCCGGCACGGCCGCCGCACTCGTCGAAGCCATTGCGGCATCCGGCAAGATCATCAAGGGGGCGCGCAGCACTTCGGGGCAAGGGACATCGCTGCCGGCCCAGATAGCTGGAATGGCTCCGACCGGCGCAGTGCGCAAGCTGGCCGCCAAACTCGCCGAAATGACATTGCCCGAACGTGAAGCGGTACCCGGAATCGGTCCGCGCCGCGCAGAGATTATCGTGGCTGGCGTCGAGGTGTTCGCCGAACTGCTCGAGAGCTTCGGATTAAAGGGCTTTCATTACTCGTCGCTGGGATTGCGCGATGGCATTCTGGCGCAGATGCTGGCCGAGCAGGACGCGCGCGCCGCCGCTCATCGGGAATTGGAACAGGAGCGGTGGCACAGCGTTTTGGTCACGGCAAAGCGCTACGGAGTCGATCCTCGGCAGGCAGAGCCCGTGCGCAATCATGCGCTGCAGCTTTATCGCGAACTGAAAACATTGCACGAGCTGCCGCTCGAGTACGAAGGCTGGCTCAGCGCGGCGGCCATTCTGCGGGACACGGGAAAGTTCATCAATCACCAGGGGCATCACCGGCACACGCAGTACATCATTTCGAGCTCGGAGATGTACGGCTACACACAAGTGCAGCGCACCGTGGTCTCGGCGCTGGCGCGCTACCTGGGCAAGAGCCGCCCTCAACCCGGCGATCGCGCTTTGCGCAATATTCCTGCAGTCGAGCATCAGAACGTTGAGCGCGCCATACTACTGCTGCGGCTCGCGGTCGCGCTCAACCAGGACCGCGCGAGCGATGTGCTGCGCTTCGCTGCCAGGGTTTATCCCAAGCGCGTCTATCTCGAAGTGAAACCGGGGCGCACCGGCGCGGAGTTGGAACTATGGTCGCTGCGCAAAGAGGGTGACTACTTTCGGGAAGTCTTCGGGCGCGAACTCTTCGCCACACTGGCATAAATCCATCGCGCCATACGCGGATCGATGAGCCACTGCAGCAGCGGCGGATGGCGCTCCATGTCGATGCGCGCCACCGATCCCTTGCGCATGCGCACGCCCGCACCTCCATTGCCCGTGATGATGCGGCCAAGAAATTTGAAAAGGTTCGGATTGTGACCAACGATCAGAACGCCTTCGCGATCCGCATACTTTTCTACAAGCTTTTGAAAAGCAGCGAAGTCGCCGTCGGGTCCGAGCGCGGAGCTGACTTCGACCTTCGCCTCGTAACCCAACTCAGTGCCCACAAACTGTGCGGTCTGCAGAGCGCGCTTCAGCGGACTCGAAACGATCACGTCCACTTGCACCTTCAGCGTACTGAGCATGCGCGCCATCAGCATGCATTGTTCTTTGCCTTCCTTGATTAGTCCTCGTTTAGCGTCGAGTTTCGGGTTCTCCCGCGGAACTCCGGCATCGGCGTGGCGCATTAAATATAGGTTCATATAGAGGTCTTCGGAGTTCCGAAGCAGCCTAAGCTACTCCTTTGAAGGCTCGATTTTAACATGGCTGTAACAATTGAGCTGACCTTCTAGGAATCGAGTTCAATTGCGACCGATTTGGTCGTATGTATCACGTATCACAATTGTTCCACGCGGAACAATTTGGTGGGTGAGTTGACCGCGTTCCTGACTGCCGAGCAGGATTCCGCCGCATTCTGACTGCCCGGTAGCCAGAGCTCACTCACCAGTAGACCACCCAGGGCGGTACTCTTTCGGTCCAAAACGAAGCCGGCATTGGATAGGGCGTCACGGTGCTGGGGTAGAGACCCCACTTGGAGACCCGTCAGCAGCTTGAAGCTGAGATAAAGGCTTTTGACCAGGGGCCACGCCACCAGCTTGCCAAACCAGCCTTGGGGAATGGCGAACTCCGAGACGACCCACCGGGTTTGATCCGAGATGCAGGGACGCAGGCGTTCGGCGAGGGCGGCGACCTCGTCTGTCGTGAGGCAATCGAGGAAGAAGTGGGTGACGATGAGGTCATAGGGTGCGTTGCCAGGTTCCCAGTGGCGGGCGTCGACCTGGTGGGTGCGCACTCGATCGCGGTGTACGCCGGAGTTGCGCAGAAGCGTACAGAGCATGGCACTGCTGGCATCGACGGCTTCGATTTGGATGTAAGGATTCTCGTGGAGTAAGCGGGATGTGAAGCGGCCATCGCCATCGCCGAGAACTAGCGCGTTGCGACAGTCGCGGAGTTCATTGAGGAAGCGGCAACGCGCATGCCAGAGAGAGCGGCCGAATGTTACCTTTTCCATCCAGCGGTACGAGCGGGCGAGGTGGTCAAAATTTGGCGGGCGATTCGTTGCGTTCATCGGGTGCAGCAGAGAATTGGCGTGAGCAGGACGAGATCCGCCAGGCAGCGGAGAGCCAGCGGCGTAAAACGGCTGCGTCCGCGATCAAGGAACGCCAGCAGCAGAGCGCTTGCAGAGCCTGCTAAGAAAAGCGCGGAAAAGCGCGGATGAGAGAAGGAAAAACCGAGCGCAGAAAGCAGGCCAATTGCGGCGAGTGCGAAAGCTGCGATTGAGACGCCGGCGCATCCGGAGGATTCCCAGCGATCGATTGCGCTGCAATTGAGCCACGCGAGGGCAGCGAAAAATGTGACGAGAATCAGAAACGGCGAAAACGCGATGGCGGAGTTTGTCACTGCGTTAAGACGGACAAAAACGGGAAGCGCGCAACCTGCGGTGAACAGTATTCCGACGACGAGTTCCTTGGAGCGAAGCAAGGCTAGAGTCTTCGGACGGGCGCGCGGGAGATGCACGCCTGAAAAATATGCCAGTGCGGCAAAAGCCAGAACGGAATTCCGTTCTCTTATGGCCGGCGGCATCAGGGAGAAAACGATTGCAGCTGCCAAGATTGCGGCGGTGCAGGCCAACGGAACGAGGGCTCGTCGATGAAGCCAGTGGAAGAAATGGCGCTCGCGCAGTGGACTGAGATTGCCGGAACGAAGAGCCGAGCGTGCATCGAGCAAGCGATCGCCGACATAGACGGCCCAGGTTCCGAGTGCGAGAAGAACGGGGATCCATCGCGGCAAATGCACGCGCGCAGCCCATGCGAAGCTCAGCGACCAAACAAGAGCGACTGTCGGGGCATCCAGGCTAGTCAAATGCCAAAGGCGCAATGGGGCTGGCGCGTCTAATTGAGCTTGCACAAAATGCGCGCCGCTCGCGAGCCGTTCTTGCGCCGAGGACGGGTTTGCCAGGGGAACCGGCATTCTTCTTCAATCTTAGATTCAGAACGCGGGATTGGGACCGCCGCAATCACAATCCGGGATGCCGGATTGCACAGAACGACAATTCGTAGATTCAGATTCTCTCGGTGCTCTGTACGACGAGGGACTGGAGCTTTGCGTAGACGGTTGCCGCGCTTACGAACATTGGAGTGCGCAGACAATGCAGAGTAAGCTGCTGAGTTTCGGGTGAGTAATTCCATCGCACTTCGACGCCGTATTTCGCGGCGGTTCCGCTGTTGCCGTTGAGATCGATGCCAGCGGCTTTCGCTTTGACAGTCAACTGCGTGTATTGATCGGGTGTGATGCCGGAAAAGGTGTGGGGCGGATTCTGTGCCATTATGTGCTCCGGGTTTTTGGGATGATGGCATACAGAACCAATCGACTGCGCCGCACGCCTGTATTTACTTTCGCAGGATCTATCGAATAACTTCGCAAAACAAGTGACGACCGCAATTCCTCTGTCTGCCGGGGTCTGATTCTCTACTTCCTCGACCCCTCCCCCCGGACTCTGGGAGCAAGTTCTCCGTTTTCAACACTTTAGCCAGATGTTTATGCACTTGACACAGAAAACTCTGTGTCAAGTGCATAATCATCCGAACCTATAGGCGAAACTGCGAAGTTCCTGCAGAGTCGCCTTATCGGTAAACACGATTCTCGGTTGTTGAGAACAGGGCTTTGTACTCATCCAGCCTCGTCCAAGGGATTAGCAACGGTAAACGCCCAAGGGTCTTCCCATTTTCCGAATACAAGCCTCGCCTCGTGATACAAGACCGTGCACGTTGCCGCGATGCTTCGCTTGCTATGCACGCGGGTTGAGGTTCGTTGCTTTCCCAGGTCTGAAAATCCCGATCTCCATCCCACGAACGCAGACCAGTTCTCACCCCAGCGCCGAAGACCTGTCGCCGGGGGGCCCGAGTGTTCGCGGGGACCCGGGGCACCCATGGTCGTGGGAATTGATGCGACGAAAAGCAAATGCAGGTGCCTCGACTTCGCTTCCCCTCGCTCGCAGCTGCTCAGGATAACAGCGGCCGGGGGAATTGATGCGGCGTGAAAAGCAAACGCAGGTCCTTCGACTCCGCTTCACTTCGTTCAGAGTCGCTCAGGATGACAGCGGTATGCATGCAGTGTTTGGATTCATTGCTTTTCCTCGATGTATTCTTTGAGGTTTTTGAGGGACTCGCTCCAGAACATCTCGTAATCGTGGAGCCAGTTGTCGATGACACGCAGGGGCTTGGCGTCGAGGCTGCAGAGGCTGGCTGTGCCTTGCTTCTCGGTAACGACGAGGCCGGCGGCGTGGAGAAGACGCAGGTGCTTGGAGATGGCCGGGCGGCTCATGCGGAAGTTGCGCGCGATGCCTCCGACGGTCTGGCGGCCGCTGCGGAGGATGCCGAGAATCTCGCGGCGGGTAGGGTCGGAGATAGCACGGAAGATGGCGTCGCGTTGCCTGCGGTTATTTGTAACCATACGGTTACCAATTAGAGTAACCAGCTGGTTTCTGAATGTCAACAGGTCTGTGACGATTGAACCGTTCTGAAGAGTTGGTGCAGTGGAAAATCAGTTGTGGATATTGGCGAAAAGAGGCCGCGCGCAAAGCAGCGCCCTTGATCGGTTCAGTCGGCGGCTGTTACGGCTTCGGGGCGTTTGCCTTGGGGCTTGCGGGTAGCGGCTTTGTTAGATTTCTGCGCTTGGTCTGGGCGAGAGCTGGATGCAGAAACGGGCTTTGAGCTGGGCATGGGGATGGCGCTCAGATCGGTCTTGCCCTCAGCTAGCTGCATCAGGAATTCCTGGCTGGAGAATGCGGGGTCGTCCTTAAAGAGCTTGCTGGCGCGGATGTAGGTGCCGTCGGGTTGCTGGACGCGGGCTTTGACGGTGTCGGCGAGATAGGGGGGGAGAATCTCGCCGTGGATGCGCGCTTTGACTGCGGCGTCGCGAACGGGGAAGACAACCTCGCAGCGTTCGAAGAGATTACGCGGCATCCAGTCGGCAGAGCCGAGATAGATTTCATCGTCGCCGCCGTTGGCGAAGTGGAAGATACGCGAGTGCTCGAGGAAGCGGCCGACGATGGAGCGAACGCGGATGTTGTCCGAGAGACCTTTGACGGCGGGCCGGAGGATGCAAAGACCGCGAATGATGAGGTCGATTTCGACGCCAGCCTGCGAAGCCTGATAGAGGGACTCGATGACGCTGGGCTCGAGGAGCGCATTCATTTTGGCGACGATGTGCGCGGGGCGGCCGGCGCGGGCGTGATCGATTTCGCGGCGGATGAGGCCGAGGAAGCTTTCCGCCATGGTGAGAGGCGCGACGAGCAGAGGGCGGTAATCGTCAATTTCCGCGTGGGCGGTGAGGTAATTGAAGACCATGTGCACGCGCTCGGTGATCTGTGGATCAGAGGTGAGCAGGCTCAGGTCGGTATAGAAGCGCGCGGTGACGGGGTTATAGTTGCCGGTGCCGAGGTGGCAATAGCGGCGGGTCACTCCGTCTTCGTCGCGGCGCACGAGCATGGCGAGTTTGCAATGTGTTTTGAGGCCAACGACGCCGTGAAAGACCTGCACGCCTGCGTCTTCCATGCTGCGTGCCCAGCGGATGTTCGAAGCCTCGTCAAAGCGCGCCATGAGCTCGACGACCAGCGTGGCCTCTTTGGTGGCGGCGGCCTCGATCATGGCCTTGAACACGGGCGAATCTTCGCTGGTGCGATAAAGAGTCTGCTTCATGGTGACGACGGCGGGGTCCTGCGCGCCCTGCTCGATGAATTCGACGACGGGGTCGTAAGAGTCGTAGGGATGATGGAGCAGGATATCGCGGTGGCGAAGCTCGTCGAAGATGCCGGTGGAATTGCGGCTGAGGTGGAGCGGTCTGGGAGTGAAGGGAGGAAATTTCAAGTCGGGGCGCTTCACGTCGCCATAGAGAAACATGAGGCGCGATAGGTTGACGGGGCCGTCGCCGCGAAAGACCTGATCCTCGTCGAGTTCGAAATTGACGCGGAGGCGTTCGATGATTTCGGGGTCGGCGCCGGATTCGATTTCGAGGCGCACGGCATCGCCTTTGCGGCGGTTGTGCAATTCAACGCGAATGGTCTCGAGCAGGGAGCGGGCCTCTTCTTCTTCGAAGTAGAGGTTGGAGTTGCGTGTGACGCGAAACGCAGTGCGCGCGAGCACCTCGTAGCCGCGATACATGCCAGCGAGATTTTGCGCGATCAAGTCATGCAGGAGCAGGTAGTCGTATGCGCCGTCGGGGGAGGGGAGACGGACGAAACGGGGCAATGCGCGGGGCACGGTGACCACGCCCAGGACTTGGGGGCCGGAGCTTTTGCGCTTGCGGCGGAGCAGCAGGGCGAGACATAAAGCTTTGTTGAGAACGCGTGGAAAAGGATGGGCGGGATCGATAGCGATGGGGGTGAGCAGCGGATCGACTTCGCGCTGAAAGTAGGTCTGGGCGAAGGCCCGTGCTTCTTCATTCAGCTCGTCCCACTCGAGGAGGCGGATGCCCCGCTTGCGCAGCTCAGGGAGAAGCTGCTCGTTCCAGCAGTGGTATTGGGTGTCGACGAAGCTGTGAATTTCCGCGGTGAGCTGGGCGAGAGATTCGTCCGGGCGGAGGCCGTCGTAACCGGGCTCGCGATAGCCATCTTCGATGCGCTGCATGAGGCCGGCCTGGCGTATTTCCACATACTCATCAAGGTTGGAACCGGTGATAGCCAGGAATTTGACACGCTCAAGGACGGGATTGGCGGGGTCTTCGGCTTCTTCGAGGACGCGACGATTGAACTGCATCCATGAAAAGTCCCTGCCGTTGAACATTTTTTGTTTCTCTGCCGTGCGGGCCATCGAGTCCGTCCAGTGCGCTGTGTTCGTCAGTCTATCGCGTTTGGGGGCAGGCGGGTACGGGTTCGGCTGCGTGAAAAACGGCTTGTGGGAACTGATACAGGAGGATGGTGCGTAAGTATGTTAACGGGCGGCGAAATCCCGTCGGAAAGGCTGGTTCGATGCTACGAGGCAGGTTCGGCAGAGTCTTCCGATGGCCGGATTTGGTGCTTCTGGTGGTCACTGCGGCGGCGGGCGGGTGGTTTGGCCTGCAGTGGCATCGCGAGAAGGTTGTCTGTCTGCAGAGGGGGGCCGCGCTCGATGCCCGCTTGAAGAAGCTGGAAACGGACGCAACGAGCAGCATCGGGATTGGAACAGGGCACGACGACATCGTTCGCTTCCTCGAAAAGAACGGCTTCTCTATAAATTCCGGTACAGAGCCGGGACAGCCCGTGATTGTGGGTACGGCGTCGGATGTGGGATGTCCCCGGATTTTTGGATGCGGGAACTCAGTCTTTCTCCGCGTGGAAGTCAGGGCGGATGCGCAAGGCAGGGCCATCTCCGCGCTGAAGGTGGAGGGAATGTATTCAGATTGCCTATGACGGAGCGCTTGGACGCAGCGGACGTAGGAAGCGTCACGGGCAATGAAGCCTACTGCACTTTGCCAGCCGCGTTCTCCAACACCACGTCCGACAGCACTCCCGTATCGACCGTCGCCGGCTGGTGGGAGCAGAAACCGATGCCGACGTAGATGGGGGAGTCGAAGTGGATCTGGATGGGCGGACCAAACTGATGCATGGGCTCCCCTTGCAGGCTGACGAAGATGGATACCGAGTCGCCGTGTTTTTCGATGCCGATGCGTTTGGCGAGGACGCCGTTGAGGCCGCCGCCGAAGCGGTACTGCATGTCGGTGATCATGGCGCCATTTTCGGCGCGCTGGGCGAGGTGAATCATCCCGGTGCCGTGTTCGCCAAGCATGGCTTCTTTGGAGTCGTCATCGAGGGACTGGCGGAGGATGAGGACGACTTTGCGGTCGTTATAGCCATTGGGGTCGGGGAAGGCAGCGTCGGCGGCGAGCGAGATGTCGCCGGACATTTTCTTCCAAAGGAAGTGGAACTCGTCGCGAGTGTACCAGATGTTGTAGCCGGCGGAGTGGATGGTGTAGGCGTTAGTCGCGGGGTCGTAGCTCGCGCTTCCGGGAACGACGGCGGAGCCGATGCCCGATTGACCGTCGAAGATGCCAATGGGGGTGTTGAATGTGGTTGTGGGGCGATGGAAGTCGGCCGGAGGCGGCACCTGCTTGTGTGTGGCAGAGCCGGGTTGAGCCCAATCCGGAACCGATGGGACGGCGTTTTGGCCCGAGGCGATGGATGCGACAGAAAGAGTCAGGCCGAGCGCGGCTGTAGCAAGGAATTGCAGACCACTGCAAATTACTTCCATTTTTCTCATAGCCATGCAATGTAACAGATGGATAATGGGGAGCATTTCAGCGGGTGATCGAGCGGCGAGAATTGGCCAGCTCGGGTGCGCCGTATTGACCCACAGAGGCTGACGGGTTGAGGATAGAAGGTGGACCAACCTGCTTTCCCCCGCTCCCAAATGAGAGGAGATCTGCTATGCCACAGGAACATGTTTCTGTTTCCGAAAGCCTGATTCCCCCGCAGGCGATGCCTTGCGGCGCGTCTGCCTTCACGGGCCAGGTTCTGGGTCTCCTGGATGGCCAGCCCAAGGATGAGGCGACAGTGAAAGAAGCATTTGCGGGCTTCGACGAGATGTTCGACCTGATTGCAGCCGGGCTCTACAGCATGGCTTCCATGCTGGTGGGTGAGGGCGAAGAGAGTGTGCGCCTGGTGGAGACGGCTGTGGAAACGGCGGACATTTCGGCCTGCGACGATGCCTTGCAGGCGCGACGGAGCAGCAGGCTCGCGCTGTGCAAAGCTGCGCTTGAACTGCTCGATCGCCGTAATCCGGGCTGTCTGGCGGCGCCCAAAGGCTTGGAGCCGCCGCCGACGTGTATCCAGGATGACGATCTTGATACGGGCGCGGTTTCGAGCGAGGAACTGGCCAAGCTGATCGCAGGGCCTGCGAGGGATCGCGTGCGCAGCTGGCTGTCTGGGTTGCCGGCGGAATTTCGCGTAGTTTTTGTTCTGCGTGCTGTGGCAGGCTTTACCTCATCTGAGGTTGCGGAGTTGCTGGCGGCGGATGGCGGCGCGGCGGCTTCCGGGTGGACTGCCGCGGATGTGCGTGAGGTGTTTCGGCAAGCGCTTTGTTCGTTGGCGTCGCAGGTGATTCACGCGACAAATACGCGATAACCAAAACCGTCCTTCTGGTTAAGAACATCAGCAGCCGCTTCAGGAGAGACCGCTCAGACGTGTGTGTCATCCCAGCGGCGAAGTGTGTCCCGAAGTGCACCCGGCAACGTCTTTTGTTCGATACACTAGATTAAGAAGCCGGTTGCCCGCTTTTGGCATCCATATCAGGTGAAAACACTTTACGGCAGAAAGACTCTGCGGTGACTCGAAGACGATCGTAGATGCCCGCAAACCATTCAGGGAAAAAATCGGGGAAACTGTGTGCCTGTTTGCTGCTCACGGCCGGCATTGCGGTCGTTATGGAGAGCCGCGCAGGTGCACAGGCGCTGCCGTCGCAGGCTCTTGGGCAGTCTTCCGGGCCGACGGCGCAGAGCTATCAAGGCAGTGTTGCGACCGGAGAAGTTTCGGGGCAACCGATCGATCTTTCGCTCGATGATGCGATACAACGGGGCCTCAAGAATAACCTCGGTGTAATTCTGAACGGGACGCAAGTGGCGGGAGCGCGCGGCCAGCGGCTGAGTGAGCTGCAGGGGCTGCTTCCAGAGGTCGATTTCAAGGCGCAGGAGAGTGTGGAACAGGTGGATTTGGCCGCGGAAGGACTGCGGATTCCCGGATTCCCGACCATTATTGGACCGTTCGGTTTTACGGACCTGCGCGCGTCGCTCACATGGTCGCTGGTGGATGTGACCTCGCTGCGCAACTATCTTGCGGCCCGGCACAATTTTGTATCCGCGCAATTGTCGGCTCAAGATGCGCGCGACCTGGTGGTCCTAACGGTGGGGAACGCGTACCTGCTGGTGATTGCCGATCAAACACGGGTGAGCAGTGTGGATGCGCAGGTGGCGACGGCGAAGATTTCGCTGAATCAGGCGGAGGCCAATCACCAGGCGGGCACGGCACCGCTGCTCGATGAGTTGCGGGCGCGAGTGGATTATCAAACGCTGGAGCAGCAACTGATCGTTGCGCAGAACGGGCTGGAGAAGGATAAGCTGGCGCTTGCGCGGGTGATTGGGCTGCCGCTGGCGCAGAAGTTCGACCTGATGGACACGGCGCCTTATGCTGCATTCGACCAGATCGACGTGGATGCGGCGATTCGCGATGCCCATGCCAACCGCAAGGACCTTGCGGCGATGTTGGAGAAGACGAAGGCGGTCGAGGAGCAGCGGAAGTCTGCGACGGCGGAAAGGCTGCCCAAGGTGGCGTTCGCCGGCGATTATGGCGATATCGGGGTCAATGTGCGGCACTCGCATGGAACCGGCGATGCGCAGGGTACTTTGTCGGCGCCGCTGTTCAAGGAATACGGACTGCGCGGCGATGCGCAGGTGGCGCAGTCGCAACTGGATACGCAGCGGGCGCAACTGAGCGACCTGAATGCGCAGGTGGATGCTGAAGTACGGGACGCGCTGCTTGACATTGCTTCGGCACAGAAGCAGGTGGAAGTGTCGCGGTCGAGTGTGGATTTGGCCAACGAAGCGCTGAGCGAAGCGCAACAGCGTTACGCCAACGGCGTAAGTGACAACCTGGCCGTGAGCCAGGCGGAACAATCGGTCGCGCAGGCCAACGATCAATATGTCGCCAGCCTTTATCGGCACAACGTAGCCAAGCTGAGCCTGGCGCGTGCCCTGGGCGCGACGCAGAACTACAAGAATTATTTGGGAGGAAAGTAGCGTGGCGGAAACAACCACAACAACGGTCCGACGCGAGACAGACGAGAGCACTGAAACCGTGCAACCGCAGTCGCGGCGCAGGGGCATCATCATCATCGTGGTTGTGCTTCTTGTGGTGGTGGGGGCGGGGCTCTGGTGGCGGTCTACCTTCACTGAAGATACCGATGACGCGCAGGTCGCAGGGCACTTGATCCAGATAAGCCCGCGCATCGGCGGCCAGGTGATCAAGGTCGACGTGGAAGAGAATCAGGTCCTGAAGGCCGGCGACGAGATCGCGCAGCTTGATCCGAGAGACTACCAGGTGGCGGTGGAGAACGCCGAGGCCGCGCTGGCAAGCGCACAGGCCAATGCGGCGGCGGCGCAGGTGAATGTGCCGCTCACCACCATCAACACGGGCAGCAATCTGAGTTCGGCGTCGTCGGATGTGAGCGGGGCGCGTGCTTCAGTGGACCAGGCGCAACAGCAATTGGAAGGGGCGCAGGCGCGCGTAGCTCAGGCCCAGGCAAACAATGTCAAGGCGCAGGCCGATCTTGCTCGTTATAAGCCGCTGGTGGAGAAGGACGTCATCAGCAAGCAGCAGTTTGACGCTGCCGTGGCCGCGGCGGATGCGGCAAACGCCGCCCTGAACGATGCGCTTGCGGCCCAGCAGGCGGCGGCATCGGGAATCAGAGTGGCGCGGGATCGCGAGGCGCAATCCTTGGCCTTGTTGAAGTATGCTCAGACCGGGCCGCAACAGGTTGCTGCGCAAAACGCGCGAGCCAAGCAGGCTGAGGCGCAGGTGAAACAGGCGCAGGCACAGCTGGACCAAGCGCGACTCAATCTGAGCTACACCCGAATCATTGCGCCGGCGGACGGCATCGTAACGCGCAAGAGTGTGGAGATCAACCAAAACGTTGGGGTGGGGCAGAACCTGTTGACGCTGGTTTCACTCGAGGATATCTGGGTGACGGCGAACTTCAAGGAGACGCAGCTGCGGCACATGGCCAACGAGCAACCTGTGGAGATCCACGTGGACTCGACGGGAAAAGATTACAAGGGAAAGGTGACTCAGATTGGTGGCGCCACGGGATCAGTGCTTTCGCTGTTTCCGCCTGAGAATGCAACCGGAAACTATGTGAAGGTAGTGCAGCGCATTCCGGTGCGCATTGACTTCACGGATTTGAAGAATGAGGACCCGCACCATTTGCTGCGTTCAGGAATGTCTGTGGAGCCGAAGGTGCGCGTCAAATAGGAGCGGTCCGGGAAGGCTACTTCCCGGAGTTCGGGTTTGCGGGCACAACTGTAAGGCGAGTGACTACGGTGAGACCAGGAAGATAGGTCTTGCGCCGGATTTTTAAGATAGACGCCTCCTGATCGGATTCGATTTTGCGTCCCAGCACTTCGACAGCTTTTTCGACGCGGCTCTTGCGATCATGCAACTGCTCGATTTCTCCGGATACTTGTTTCAGTTCCTCGGAGGCTTCGTCGAAGGCGGCGCGAAAGGGTTTTTTCTTGTTTATGTTGTCTTCCATATTTTGCCCCACACACATATTCTGATGCACCCGGGTCTGAAACGTGATTGCACTATCGTTGTACCGAAATACAACTGTTCGGCTAAGCATTCTCCTTTTGTATCTGCATCGAACGAAAGTGCATTCGGGCGTAACCGACTGCCGGTGACGACTTCTCCGCGCAGGGCGGACGATTTGGTGAGAAAACGGTCTTTTGGGTGCGCCTTTGCTAAGTGTACGAACGGCGCAGGAAGTGGCCAACAACGAGGATTGGCATACGCTTTAGACTGAAGCCAGCGCACACATGAAAGACGCGATCTACGTTTCGAAAGAGAACTACCTCAAGGCGATTCTCGAGGCTGAGGCCGAGGGGCACGCAGTGATTCCGGCGACATTGGCTCACTGGCTTGAGGTTTCGCCGCCCGCGGTGACGATGGCATTAAAGCGGCTGAAACGCGATGGCTGTGTTGAGGTGGGTGAGGATGGCATTGTCCGTCTGACCGCCTCGGGACGCGAAACCGCCTATCGGACGGCGCTGCGGCATCACTTGATCGAACGGATGCTAAGCGAAGTTTTCGGGATGGAGTGGTACGAGATTCACGAAGAGGCGGAGCGGCTGGAGCACGCTGTTTCGCCCGCGTTCGAAGCCAAGCTGAGGGAAAAGCTGGGCGAGGGTGGGGCGTGTCCGCACGGCAACGCGGTGCTGCCGCAGAGCCCGGCAGAACGGAAACAGCGAGGCGAGCTACCCCTGACAGAGGCGCTTGAGGGCAAGCGCTACACGGTCATCAGCCTGCACGAGCGTGACCCCAAGCTGCTGTTGTTTCTGCATCATATGGGTATCGGGCCGAGCCGAACTTTGCAAGTTGTCAGCCAAAATTACGACCAAACTGTTTCGATTGAGTTACCTGCGGGTGTCTCGATTCTGGGCCGTCCGGCGGCGGAAGCGGTGTGGTTACGGCCGGAACCGAACGCTAATTCACTGTAACAAAATTCATTAACTATAATTAACTAGTTGTGGCATACTGACTGAGAAAAATGTGCAGGGCCGCTTCCCCGTATCCTTATGGCCTCAGAACTTCAAACGAGCGCGACGCTAGCCGAGCCCTCCTTACCCGAGGTGCATTCGAGCGTGAGCGTGTCACGTTCGCCGGTGTATTGGCGCCGGCTGCTCGGATTCCTGGGACCCGGTTTCCTGATTTCGGTTGGTTACATGGATCCGGGCAACTGGGCCACCGACATTGCAGGCGGTTCGCGGTTTGGCTACACACTGCTGTTCGTCATCATGCTCTCGAACCTGATGGCGATCCTGTTGCAGAGTCTCTCGCTCAAGCTGGGCGTGGCAACGGAGCGCGACCTGGCGCAGTTGTGTCACGAGAGCTATGGGCCCAAGGTGAGCTTCGCGCTCTGGGTTGGAGCTGAGATCGCGATCGCTGCCTGCGATTTGGCAGAGGTCATCGGCTCGGCCATCGCACTGAACCTGCTCTTCCACATTCCTCTCTTTTATGGCGTGCTGATCACCGGGCTTGATGTGCTTTTGATTCTGCTGTTGCAGCGCTGGGGCTTCCGTTATGTGGAGGCGCTGGTGATCGCGCTGATCGCCACGATCCTGGGGATGTTCAGCGTGCAAATGTTTCTGTCGCGACCGGACTATGGGCCGCTGCTGCATAGTCTTTTCATTCCATCGCCTTCGATTGTGGCCAACCCCGCGATGCTCTACATCGCCATCGGCATCCTTGGGGCGACCGTGATGCCGCACAATCTTTACTTGCACTCATCGATTGTGCAGAGCCGCCGCTACAAGCGCACGCCGGAGGGCAAACGCGAGGCCATTCATTTGGCCAACGTGGATTCGGCGCTGGCACTGACGGTGGCGTTGTTTGTGAATGCGGGAATCCTGATTGTGGCGGCTGCGGTGTTTCATCGCAGCGGACACATTGAGGTGGCGGCGATTGAGGACGCCTACAAATTGTTGAGCCCGCTGTTGGGTGCGGCGGGCGCGAGCACGTTGTTTGCCGTCGCGCTACTTGCGTCGGGCCAGAACTCGTCGATCACCGGAACGCTGGCAGGTCAGGTGGTGATGGAAGGTTTCATTCACCTGAAAGTGTCGCCGTGGTTGCGGCGGCTGATTACGCGCAGCCTCGCGATTATTCCTACGATCATCGTGGTTGCGGTGAACGGAGAGCAGGGAACTGAAAAGCTGTTGATCCTGAGTCAGGTGATTTTGTCGCTGCAACTCAGCTTTGCAGTGGTTCCGCTGGTGCTGTTTACAGGCAGCCGGAAGAAGATGGGCGAGTTCGTCAACAGCCGCGGCTTGCAGGTGGTTGCCTGGTCGACCGCTGTTGTCATCGCAGGGCTGAACGCGTGGCTTCTGATTCAGACCGCGATGGGTGGCTGAGCTGCGCTGCGAAAGAAATCCAGTCTTGGGCCTGTTTAGACGGTGATGGTTTGGATGAAGTCCTGCGCAGTGCCATACGATGGGTCGACGAAGGTGACGTCCGAGGGATCGCGGCGCGGCGTGTCGACAGAGAAGACGACCAGCGGGCCTTCGACGATTTCGGGAATGGCGTGCACCGTGTTGCGGCGGAAAAACAGGAGCTGGCCGGGACCTAGTTCAATTGGATCGGCCCCATCGACGACAAATTTGCCACGACCTTGAATTACCTGCAAATACTCATCGCATGTCTTGTGGTAGTGCGCTGGCGCTGGGCGCTAAATGCGAAAGAGCCGCGAACTGGCGGAGGGCTCGTCGGTAAGGCGTATGTCGAGCAACACGGGTATCGCGGTGGGCGGAAATTTTGCGGCAAGCGCCTGGAGATTGAAGGTGGATGTTGCGATGTTGGATGTCGCGGCCTTTGCTTGATCCATGAAGGACTCCTTTGGTGCATGAAAGCTTGCGGCGGCTCCGTGCGCTGGCTGCCGCTATAGCATAGATGACATGCGAGTGCTGTCGGCTGCGGAAATGCAAGCCTGTGATCGAGCGACCACAGAGCGGTTTGGTGTGCCGTCGCTGAAACTGATGCGCGCGGCGTCGGCTGCGGTCGCGGGATTTGCCCGCGAGCAGTTTCCCAAGGCGCAGCGAGTGACTGTGTTGTGTGGCCGCGGCAATAACGGCGGCGACGGCATGATGACGGCGCGGATGTTGGCCACGGCGGGATTGAAGGTGACGACGATCCTGTTGGGCACGCCTGAGGGAATGGCGGGTGATGCCGCGGCCGCATGGCGCGAGCTGGCAAGTCCTGCGCACGGTCTGATTCACGTGGTAAAAACTGCGGATGAACTTCCGCAATACAAGAGCGCGCTCGACACGGACCTGATCGTGGATGCGGTGGTGGGGACCGGATTTATGCCGCCGCTGAAAGGGATGGCGCTTGCGGCGCTCGAGTGGATCAAGGGCAACGCTGCGCCCGTGCTGGCGATTGACTTGCCCTCAGGATGGCCGGCGGACGAAACGGGTGCAACGGTGGAGGGACCTGTTTTTCCGGCCGACGCGGTGATCACCTTTACTGCTCCAAAACCGGCGCATGTATTCGGACAATTGACGCGGCGCTGGGATCAGCCGATTGTGGTAGCGCCGATTGGTTCGCCGGATGCGGCGATTGTTTCAGAATTAAATCTGACATGGGCGGGCAGTGCGCATGCGCTGACGGAACGACCGCGTGCTGCCGATTCGAACAAGGGCAAATTCGGCCATGTGCTGGTGATTGGAGGGTCCGTTGGCAAGTCGGGTGCGCCGGCGATGGCGTCTCTCACCGCGCTGCGCGCTGGAGCTGGCCTGGTGACAGCGGCTGTTCCCGCGCCGGTGTTGGCGCAGATGTCAGCGTACGCGCCGGAGTTGATGACGTCACCACTTCCAGCAAACGCAGTCGGACAAGTTGCTGCAAAAGGCATTACTCCGGAACTGTTTGAATCGCTCATGGCCGGAAAGACGGTGATCGCGATTGGGCCGGGTCTCGGGCAGGGACCGGGTGTTGTGAAGCTGTTGACGAGCGTGTTTGCCGAAACGAAAATTCCTGCGGTGATCGATGCCGATGCGTTGAATGTTTTGTCGGCGAACCCGCAATTGACTGCGAAGATGGCTCACCTGGGCAAAGCGGGGCGCACGCTCGTATTAACTCCGCATCCGGGCGAGATGGCGCGGCTGGCCGGCAAGAGCGTGGCGGAGATCCAGGCAAACAGGCTGGAGATTGCGCGTGGCTTTGCGGAGAAGAATGGCGTTACGCTGGTGCTGAAAGGCTGGCGCACGCTGGTCGCGCATCCGGACGGCGCTGTGGCTGTGAACACCACGGGGAATCCGGGGATGGCCAAAGGCGGAAGCGGCGACATTCTTACGGGTTTGATCGCAGGAATGCTGGCCCAGTATCAAAATGAGACGGCGCGTGCTGTGGAGGCCGCGGTTTATCTCCATGGCCTGGCGGCAGATTTGGCTGTAATCGAGACAGATGAACACGCGCTGTTGGCGACGGACTCCTTGCGTGAATTTTCTCGGGCTTTTCGCTTTCGCTCCCGGCGCCCGAACGGTTATGTTTGGTTGCAAGGGGCACTGCGTGCAGCGGACTCCGGTTAGGTCCAGGGATGATCAACGCAGCACCAACCGCACCGTCCGTATATGTTTGTTGTTGGGCTTCGCATGCAGCAGATCACAGAGGGTTGAGGAATGACGAGCGCCGCACCGACCGCTGAAGGCAGGATCCACGAGTTCACGACCCAAAGCGGCGCAGACACTGTCGAAGTGGGGCGCAAGCTGGCCAAACTGTTGAAGCCGCCGCAGCTGCTGCTTTTGCGCGGCGATTTGGGCACTGGCAAAACGACGCTGGTGAAGGGCATTGCGCAGGCGCTGGATGCGGCCGAGCCTGATGAAGTGACAAGTCCGACATTCACTCTTCTGCACGAATACGACGGCACGCAGAATGGCAAGCCGGTGAAGCTCTATCACATTGACGTGTATCGCCTCGAGGGCGAGCGGCAATTGGAGACGCTGGGACTGGATGAGCTGTTGACGCCGGATGCGCTGGTGCTGGTGGAGTGGGGCGATAAGTTCAAGAGCATCCGCAAGAAAGCGACCGGGGAGATCGCGATTGCGTCCGCCGGTGGGGACGCGCGCAAGATCACCGTAACCCTAAAGGAATAGCCACCTGCGCCACCTGCGGTGGGGCCAACTGCGCTTCGCGCACACGGGCGTTTGAAGCTTCAGTAGCTCCCGCAGATTACTGTCCGTTGAGCTCCTATAAACTTTGGTTTCCTAGACTGCCCCTTGTGCGCTGGGTATACTTTGGCGCACGGGGTACACGTTCATGCGGTCTGTTAAGGCCAGTTCGGGTCTTGCGCTTTTGCTGGCGCTCGGTGGGCCCTTGACTCAGTCGTTCGCGGTAACACGGCAAATCCCCGATCAGCGAAATGAAGACAAGGCCTCATCTTCGAGCAGGGCGGATGTTGCGCAGTCTGCGCCCCCAGTAGAAGTGATCAATGGAATGTCGCGAGTGATCAAGGACTTCAATTCGCAGCAACCGGTCGCTGGGATGAGCCGGCGTTCCAAGGCGACATCAGCTGCGACGAGCGTGGAAGTCATCAATGGTGCGGCACGAAGAACTGTGGTGCTAAATCAGAATCAAGCGCCTACAGCCAAGCGCATTGCTGCTCGGCATAAAGCGGCGCGACACCACCGAAAAAGAGCGACAGTTGCGAAGACGGAAATCCCAGTCGAGGTGATCTGGGGGACACAGAAATATACGAGAGTCTTCGATGTTCCGACAAGCCAAATGAACGGGCCGGCGACGGAACATGGAAATGTGACTCCCAACGTGATTGGAATTGTTTCGAGTGATTCGAGAAACCGGCAAGGAAAGAGTGAGCCGGTGGTCGTCGGGATAGTGTCCGGCGCTTCGCAAGGTGGAGCGCCAAGTGCGCAGCCTGTGGTGGTTGGGATCGCTTCGAGCGGCTCACAAAGCGTAGTGGGAAATGCGCAGCCTGTAGTTATCGGCATTGCATCGAGTGGAGCCCAGGCGGAGCGGGACGCGGAGCCGGTTGCGGTCGGGGTTGCACCTCGTCCCGAGAAGCGACGCCCTTATCGGCCAGCCGCATTAGACAAGCAATAACCAATATTGAAAGTTGAGACGATCTGCGGGCTGCGGTCAGAAGCCCATGATGTTGTACCCGCAGTCGACGTAGATGGTTTCGCCCGTGATGGCGGTGGCGAGGTCGCTGGCGAGGAAGAGCGCGAGACCGCCGACTTCGAGCTGATCGACGTTCCGGTGGAGCGGAGCACGGTCGGCGTGGGTCTTCATCATCTCGGTGAGATCGCCGACGCCGCGTGCGGCGAGAGTCTTGATGGGTCCGGCTGAGATGGCGTTGGCGCGGATGTTTTTGGGGCCGAGATTCCAGGCGAGATAACGAATAGTCGATTCAAGTGCGGCCTTGGCCACGGCCATGACGTTGTAGTTGGGGACGACCTTTTCGGCGGCGTAATAAGTGAGGGTCATGATGCTGCCGCCTTCCGTCATGAGCGGCACGGCGGCGCGGCTGACGGCGATAAGCGAGTAGACGCTGACATCGAGCGCAGTGCGGAATCCCTCGCGGCTGGTGTTGATGAATTCGCCGCGCAACTCGGTGGCAGGGGCAAAGGCGACGGCGTGTACGAGGACATCGAGCTTTCCGTACTTTTCCTTGAGGGCGGCGAAGAGCGTTTCGATTTCGCTGTCGACAGAGACGTCGCACTGGAAGCCGGAGGCGCCGGGGAGATCCTTGATGAGGCCTTCGGCTTCAAGCTTCATGCGTTCATTCTGATAGCAGATGGCGAGGGTAGCGCCGGCAGCGTGCAGCTTCTGGGCGATGCCCCAGGCGATGGAGCGCTTGTTGGCCAGCCCGAAGACCACGGCTGTCTTACCTGCCAAATCAATCATGCTTGTTTTGTTCCTCGAAGGTCCGCGCGAAGAGCGGAGAAGTTGCTGGCGCTACCAATCTTTAGGATATCAGTCGGCATTAGGCGCTAGCCGCCCAGGTCGACGAGCTCGACGTTGCCGACGGGACGGCCGAGGAAGCGGGAGCCGAGGCGTTCAAATTTTTCTACGGAGTCGGTGGCAAAGCATCGGATGCTGGCATCCATCGCGCCGCTTTGCAATGGCAATGATCCCGACGCAGTTTCATCCTTGCCGTTGATGAGGTCCGCGGCGGCGTCTGCTGCGGATTCGGCGGAGTCGATGACCCGCATTCCTGCGGGTACCGCACGTTCGATAAGCGGCCTCAGGAGCGGGTAGTGGGTGCAGCCGAGGACGAGTGTGTCGGGTTTTAGGCCTTGCGAAGCGGCTTCGCTGAGGAGCTCGTCAAGATAGATGCGGAAGACCTGATCGGTGACTGGGTGGTTGGTCCAGCCCTCTTCGACGAGCGGGACGAGCAAGGGACAGGCTTTTTCCAATGCGCGCAAACCAAGCGCTCTGCAAGCAGCGGCGTATGCGTGGCTGTGTACGGTGGCGTCGGTGGCAATGACGAGCACGTCGCCTGTGCGCGACGAAGCGCGGGCGGTGGCTGCGCCGGGTTCAATGACGCCGAGTACGGGGATGGGCACGGCGGCCTGAATAGCATCGAGTGCGAGGGCGCTGGCGGTGTTGCAGGCGATGACGAGGAACTCGGCTCCCTGTTCACGGACCAGGAACTGCGCGCTTTCGACGGCATAGCGGGCGATGGTGCGGCGCGATTTGGATCCATATGGAAGGCGAGCAGTGTCGCCGATGAAAGCAAAGTGCGCATGAGGCAGGCGGTCGACGAGCGCGCGGAGCACGGTAAGGCCGCCGAAGCCGGAATCGAAGACGCCGATGGTGGGTGCGATACGTGACGGGGTGGTTTGCGGAGAGCTCACGGATTCGTACCTCCGGTGGGCACGGCATCTGCGGTCAGATAGGTGCGTGTGAGGTCGGCGTGGCCGGCGAGATTGGGGCGCTGTTGGCCATCGACAAGAAAACGGACCTGCGTGACGTTGGGCAGGTTGGCACGAAGTGTGCCGCAGATGGAGAGGACAGTTAATGTTTCGGTCTCGAGGCCGGAAGGGTGGCTCGCTGCAAAGTTGCCGGTGAGATTAACGACGGCCAACTCATCGCCGGATCTCTGCGTGTCCTTTGAGCCGGGGACTGGCAAAAGGAAGACCTGGGCGACGCCGGAAGCTCCGCCGGTGACGGGATGTGCCGCATCGGGCGCTGCATAAAGGTCAAGCAGTTCGCCCAGTAGCACGCGGGCGCGCGCACCGGGATCGGCAGGAAGCGGAAGAGAACGCGCCTGTACCAGCAGCGAGCCGTCGGCATCATTCGCGACAAGCAGCGTGGCTTTTTCCGTGGGCGCGACATCGGGAGCTTTGGTAGGGGCGGAATCTTCTCCGGCCAGAAGGCGCTGATGCGCGCGCTGCCGCAGGTGCCAGAGGACCCCGGTCATGATGAGCGCGGCGGCGAGCAGCACCGAGAACACGATCTTCTGAAAGCGGGGAATCATGGCTGGCCAGGTTCCATGCGCCACTCGAGGAGTGCGGCTGCGAGCGTTGCCGCAACGCGGGCCTGGTAATCCGGATCGTCGGGCTCTGCAGTGACTTTGCCATCGGGTCCGCGTGCGGGAGCAATCTCAAGGGCGAGGGCCGGACAGGTCATATTGTCAACCGCGATGAGTGCGGTGCGGCTGAGGGTGACATTGAATCCGTCATGCAGCAGCGCAGAGTTGAGTGCGCCTGCAAGAGCGAGACTGCGGTTGACGAACGCGGATTGCGCGGCCTTCCAGGGAAGAAAGCGCGCGGGCTGGCTGGAAGGCAGAGATGATGTGAAAAGGTGAATGCCCGCACCGCTCTCCGTGGCATGCAGGCTGAGACAAGCGTCGGCTTTGGAACGGTTGGCGATCTGCGCGCGCGCGTTGGGGTCGACGGTCATGTCGGATTCGCGTGTGGTGATGACGGTCATGCCGCGCGCGGCAAGGAGAGAACGCAGGCGCACGCTGAAGGCCAGCGTGGCGGCTTTTTCGAACTGACCGCTGGCGAGCCGGCCTCCGGTGTCATCGCCGCCATGCGCTGCATCGAGAACGACGACAAATCTCCCGGTGGGATTGCGCGGCGGCGTCTGTGCAGTGGCGATCGAGGGGAGAAGAAGCGCCGCGAAAACTGCCATCCACGGTGAAACGTTGAGCCCTATGGAGGCTCTAATCCAACGCATAGATTGCCAGACCGCTTAGGAGCTTGGGGTAAAAATCTGTGGACTTTTGCGGCATAACCGAGCCGGCAAAGGCCACTTCCCGCAGCTGCTCCATGGTGACAGGGTTGATGAGAAAGGCGACGTCGGCTTCGCCGCGACGCACCTGCTCGACAGCTTCGCCGGCGTCGCGAAGGTAGCGGATATTGGTCTGGTCGCGCACCTTTTCCGCATCAAGGCCGAGGAGGCGGTCGAGAACGATGGTGTGGAGATAGCTAAGATCGAGCTGGCGCTGGTGTTCGGGCAGATCGGCCAGAGCTGCAACAGCTTCATGCTTCGCGCGCATCAGGAATGCGGCGTTGCGCGTGACGGCAACAAAAGCGGTGCCTTTTTGCGCCTTCAATTTGTCAAGGTAATCTGCTGCGTCGCCCTCGGGAAGCAAGTCCACGGTGAAGAATTCCTTGGCCCGAGTAAAGGTCGCAGTGTCGTTGATGCCAAGGCTATGCACTACACGGTGGGTGGGCAGAATGACGAGGCCGTCGGCATCCATGTTGACGAATGTCATCATGACGGCTGCTTCAGGGAATGGGGGCTGTGGCAGCTGATTCGTGCTGTGCTCGTTCTTTGCGTGCGATGCAGTTGCGTGTTCCTTGGAGTAATTCAGCGCAGTCTCGTAGCGGTGATGACCGTCGGCGATGATGAGCTTCTTGTCTGCCATCGCGGTTGTCAGCAGGCGGATTGCAGCGGGATCGCTGACTTTCCAGAGGCGATGCAGAACGCCGTATTCATCCGTGATTTCAGCTTCGGCGGGGCCGTTGCCTTCGTAGAGTATTTTTTCGACACTGCCCGCGGGATCGGAGTAGAGCATGAAGATCTGGCCAAAGTGGGCGTGGGTGGCCTTGAGCAAATTGAGTCGATCGCTCTTGGGTTTGGACAATGTGTATTCGTGGCGGAAGACGACCTTCTCGGCGTAGTCGTGCAGCTTGCCGAGGGCGATGAAGCCGCGCCTTTCCTTAATCATTTCGGTACCTGGAACCGTGAAACGCTGCGAATAGGCTAGGATGCAAGGATCTTTTTCCTGGACAAGTATTCCCTGTTCACGCCAGGCACGAAGGTCGCGCGCCGCGCGGGTGTAGACACTTTCGCCTCGCTCAGCATCAAAAAGCTCGGGCAGGCCGAGGATGATCCTGACTAGGTTGTACGGGCTTCGCTGGTAGTAGGCCTGCTGCATCGCGGGCGAGATCTTATCGTAGGGCTGGGTGACGACTTCGTCCAGCTTGACTGCGGAAGGGTTGTAGCGCCAGGCGCGAAACGGATAAATGCTTGCCATGAGGCTGGTCGTGCTCCCCGTTGAAAAGGTTGGATTTGCGCCCCGGACCACATCGCAGTGAATCCCCGAGTGGGTGACCGCACAGGCTCGATTGTATCCCAGTGACGTATGAGCTTTTGAGGAGTCAGAACAGGTGTCGGCATGTTTGACAAATCGATGACAACGCGGTGACGCCAGGCCTCTGTCAATCGTGCTAATATCGCCTTCAATCTCAGGAATTCCCTAATGAGTGCGAAACCCAATCGGCGCGATGAATCCACGGGCGGGCGCCGACTCTCTGACGCGCTTTGTTGCGGGCTCCAGCTAGAATTTGGCATCGTGCTGCTGGCGGCTCTTTTGGGAGCGGCGCGCGCCGATTGCCAGGACGATCCGCTGAACAAAGTGCATGTGACGCCGCCGCCCGCGTCTGCTCCAGCAACCGGCGCCCCTGCGGGAGCCGAAGCTCCGGCTGTGACCGGGGCTGCTGCCGCGAAGGCTCGTCCAGGCGCACTGATCCGCATGAATGTGGATATGGTCCTGGTTCCAATCACGGTGACCGACCCGATGAATCGCCTGGTGACGGGACTTGAAAAAGAGGACTTTCAGGTCTACGAGAACAACGGAGAGCAGAAGATTTCGAGTTTCGTGAGTGAAGATGCGCCGGTGTCGATCGGAATTATCTTTGACCTTTCCGGTTCCATGTCGTCAAAACTGATTCGGGCACGCGATTCGATTCTGCAATTCATTAAGACGGCCAATCCCGAAGACGAGTTTTTTGTGATCGGCTTTAATGACAGGCCGGAGCTGATTGAGGACTTCACGAGCTCAGTGGAGGACATTGAGGCTCGGCTGGCCACAGTACGCAGCGGGCATCGGACGGCGCTGCTGGATGCGATCTATTATGGTGTGCAAAAAATGAAGGAAGCGCGGCACGAGCGGAAGGCCCTGCTCGTAGTTTCGGACGGCGGCGACAATCGCTCTCGATATACCGAAGGTGAAGTCCGCTCGCAGGTGCGGGAGTCGGATGTAGAGATTTATTCGATCGGGATTTTCGATCCGTATGCAGCGACTCCCGAAGAGCGGACGGGCCCGTCGTTGCTGAACGAGCTCTCGGAAGAGACGGGGGGGCGCCTCTACAGGGTGGACGATATTTCAGAGATGGGCGACATCGCCGAGAAAATTTCAACTGAACTACGTAACCAATATGTAATCGGCTACACGCCCAAGGACATGAACCGGGATGGCAAGTGGCGTAAAGTGAAAGTGAAGCTTAATCCTCCACCGGGATTGCCTCAGCTCACTGTCCATGCTCGTACCGGCTACTATGCGCCACTGCAATAAGGCTACCTGCGCAATCCTTTTCTCTCTAACGACGCTGCCGCTGTGGGCGCAACAACCGCCCAGCAAGCCGTCGCAAGCCCCTGCGCCCGCACTCACCGAGGACCACGATCCCGTGCGCTCGCCCGATGCAGAACAACCGGCGGCGACGGGCCCGGCCATTCGCAAGGAGAGTGAAGGCTACATTCTGCGCACCAATGTGGAAGAAGTTGTGCTGAACGCCACGGTGTTGGAAGGTTCGCACATTGTGCAAACGCTTAAACGCGAAAACTTCCAGGTATTTGAAGACGGGGTGAAGCAAAACATCATCAGCTTCCAGCACACCGATCTGCCCGTTTCGATCGCGATGGTTGTGGACAACTCCGGGTCGATGTCGAAGAAGCGGCCGGCGGTGAATAAAAGCGCGCTCGATTTGATCGAAGCCTCGAATCCTCAGGATGAAGCATTTGTGGTGAATTTCTCCGACGAGGCTTTCATCGACCAGGACTTTACCGGCGATGTGAGTAAACTTCGCGAGGGGTTATCGCACATCGAGTCGCGCGGCGGCACTGCGCTTTATGACGCCGTGGTGGCATCGGCGGACAAACTGGTTGCTGACGGTAAACGGCCGAAGCAGGTGCTCGTGATTATCACCGATGGGGAAGACAACGCTTCTACACTTTCGCTGGAGCAAACGATTCGTCGGGTGCAGCAACTTTCCGGGCCAGTGATCTACGCGATCGGGTTGCTATTTGGCGACGAGATGACGCACTCGGAGGTGCGCCATGCGCGACGAGCCCTGGAGATGCTTTCCGGCGAAACCGGCGGAATGGCGTTCTTCCCTAAGTCGATGGAGCAGGTCGACGAAATTGCCGCCGAAGTGGCGCGTGATGTTCGCAACCAATACACAATTGGCTACCACTCGACGAAGCCAACGACGGAGCCGGGATTTCGGCGTGTGCAGGTGACGGCCCAAGCGGAGGGAATGGGTAAGCTCGAAGTCCGCACCCGCACGGGGTATTATCCGACGACTCGCGTGGCGAAGAAGACCGCGGGGGCGGGGCAAAAGTAGAGAAGGCCCGACCGCGGGCCCAACCTGTCGATGGCTTAGACTGGATTCGATGACCGTCGCCGTCTCCTCCCTTTCATCTCCCAAGATCGCTTCCGACATCACCCAACTGGTGGGCCATACGCCCATGCTGCAGCTCGCGCGCGTTACGCCGGAGGGTGCGGCGGCTGTGTTTGCCAAGCTCGAATTCCTGAATCCGGGCGGCAGTATCAAGGACCGCGCTGCCCTGGGGATGATCCTGGATGCAGAGGCGCGGGGGTTGCTGCATGCGGGGTCAACGATTCTTGAGGCTACGGCGGGCAACACCGGGGTGGGCTTGGCGCTCATTGGCGTCAACCGCGGCTACACTGTGAAGTTGTTTGTGCCCGAGGGCTTCGCAGAAGAGAAATGCATCCTGATGCGCGGCTTTGGTGCAGAAGTGGTGCGGACCCCGGAGGCTGATGGCATGGCGGGGGCGATTCGGTGTGCAGAAGAAGCAGCCGCAAAGATTCCAGGCGCGTTTATGGCAGGGCAATTTACGAATCAGGCGAATCCGCAGTTTCATCACGACACGACGGCTGCTGAGATTTGGGAGCAGATGGAAGGGCGCGTGGATGGATTTGTCGCCGGTGTGGGAACGGGTGGGACTTTTTCCGGCGTGGCGCGCTTTTTGAAGGAACGAAATCCGGCGGTGGTTGCGGTTGCGGTTGAAACGCAGGGATCAATTCTGCAGGGTGGTGCACCGGGCAAACATCGGGTGGAAGGTATCGGCGTGCATTTTGTTCCGGAGACATTTCATCGCGAGGTATGCGACCGCGTGGCAATGGTCAGCGATGACGATGCGTTTTCGATGGTGAAGAGGCTGGCGGCTGAAGAAGGATTGGTGGCTGGATCGAGTTCAGGTGCGGCGGTGCACGCGGCGGTCGAGTTGGCGCGCGAGTTGGGTGCGGGGAAGCGCGTGGCGACGATTATTCCTGATTCGGCGGAGCGGTATTTGTCGAAGAAGATTTTTGAGGGTGGGATGTAGGGTTCGCATTCCCTCAGACGCGAGGCCGCGCGCGTCCACACGATAAGCTAGAGTCAGGAGTTTGTCTCTAGAAAACCGATCATGTCTGAAATGAAATACGCAACGCTTGCTGTGCATGCAGGGCAGCATCCCGACCCACTTACGGGCGCAGTGAATGTGCCCGTGTATCTTTCATCGACGTTCGAGCTCACCGGCATTGGCACCGACAAAGGGTGGGACTACTCGCGTGCGGGCAATCCGACGCGCGACAGGCTCGAAGAAGCGCTGGCTGCGTTGGAAGGTGGAACCAGCGGTCATGCGTTTGCAAGCGGCATGGCAGCGATTTATGCGCTGGTGGCGACGCTGCGTTCCGGCGATCATGTGATTTGCTCGCACAACGTGTACGGCGGGACAGCGCGGCTCTTCAACCTGATTGTCAGGCACTACGGCATCGAGATTCAGTACGTCGATACGGGCAACCTTGATGCGGTCGCTGCGGCAATCAGGCCGAGCACGAAGCTGATTCACATCGAGACGCCGACCAATCCGCTGATGGCGCTGACGGACATTGCGGCCGTATGCGGGATTGCGCATGCGAAGGGCGTTGAGGTCAGCGTGGACAACACGTTCATGTCCCCTGCTCTGCAGAGTCCGATCGCGCTGGGCGCGGACGTGGTGATGCACTCAACGACAAAGTTTCTCAACGGCCACTCGGACGGGCTCGGTGGCGCGCTGATCGGGACGAAGCCGGAGCACAAGGAGCGGTTCTGGCTGGTGCAGAAGGCTGCCGGCGGCATTTTGTCGCCGTTCGAATGCTTTCTAGTGCTTCGCGGGATCAAGACGCTGCCGCTGCGGATGAAGCAGCACGAGGAAAATGGTCGCGCGGTGGCGGAGTTCCTGGCGACGCAACCGAAGTTGAAGAGGTTGGCCTACCCGGGACTGAAAAGCCATCCACAGCACGCGCTGGCGGTGAAGCAGCAGCGTGGATTTGGTTCGATGTTGAGCTTTGACCTGGGCACGCGCGAAGCAGCGGGAAGGTTTCTCGGAGCGGTGAAGTTGTTTCTGAATGCGGAGTCGCTGGGAGGGGTCGAGTCCTTGGCTTCGCACTCCGCCACCACGACCCATGCGGCTCTTAGCGAGGCAGAGCGGGAAGCGGTAGGCATCACCGAGGGGTTGGTGCGCCTTTCTGTCGGCATCGAGGACAAGGAAGACCTGATTGAGGATTTGGAGCAGGCGCTGGGGGCGGTGTAGGGCTGACGCACAAACTGTCTGGACGTGAGACTATTTGCCTCCAGATTGAGCTTGTGCGTGGACTTCGTATAGTTGTTTCGCAAGCATCGAGCTCAATAGATCCTTCATCAAAGTCAGGTCGATTGTGCCTTCGTCCCAAGCGTCATCCGCAGCTTCAAGCGCTTTGTAGTAGGGTGCCTTGTTCTCGGCAATCTGGTCAGGAATTGTCTTCTTGCCGTGTAGAACATAGCCCATTTTTACGCAAAGGATCATGTATGAGGCCGCTCTGGAAGTTCGTCCATTTCCGTCTGTAAACGGATGAATCCAATTAAGTCTCCACATAACGTATGCGGCCAAGTGCATCGGGCTCTTGTCGTTCCATTTGTCGTTTATGGTCAGAGATTATCTCTGCGTCGAACGCACGGCTGTGACGAGTCCATTCGTCCATCATTTACTTTGAGATTGCTTCAGCGCCTCGGCTTGTTCGTCGATCATTTCCCGCGTGATTCTCTCGTTCTCGATGTGCGTGTTGCCGTAGGCGAAACTGCGCCGCTGAGCTTCGCGCTCATCCTTCGGAAAGGGAGCACTGCGGGCTGCTTCAACTAGCTTCTGAAGGTAATCCGTCATGCCGTTTTTGACCTCTCTCAGACGTTACCATCAAAACTCGGTCGCTGAAAGTGGTGTAGCGATTGCTCAGTGGACAGGGGCCGCCGCTGCTGCCTTTCTGGGGCGGTTCATGAGGAAGGGAAGCGGGATCAGGATCGTCGTGACCCCGACCATGACCCAGATTACGTCGACGTAGGCAAGCAGGCGGGCCTGTACCTGCGCCATGCCGAAGATCTGCGCACCGGCATTATGGATGGCATCGGGTAACGCCGAACCGTGTTGCATCCACGCGCCGGCCAAGCCCCTCCGCATGGTTTCAAATGGAGGATTTCCGGGAGCCGTGTCGCGCCCAAGCATGGCGAGATGCTTCTGGCTGGAACGCGCCAGCAGCGTGGTGACAAAACTGATGCCGACGCTGCCGCCGAGATTGCGCATGAGCGCGGTGAGCCCGCTGACCTCGTTGTATTTCTCCTGCGGAATGCCGGAATAGCAAAGTGTATTGATGGGAATAAATAGGAATGGCAATCCGAGCGCGATGAAGACGCGCCAGCTCACCGCCATGCCGAAACTGATGTTCGGGTTGATGGTGGTCATGCGCCAGAGGCCGAAGGTGGTAATCACGAAGCCCATGGATACAAGCTTGCGCGGATCGAATTTGGGCGCGAGTGCACCGGCGACAGGGAAGAGAAACATGAGCACGAGTCCGCCGGAAGAAACAGCCATGCCAGCCTGACGCGCCGAGTAGCCCATGATTTCCTGGAGAAATTGCGGGATGAGAACAGTGGACGAGTAGAGCGCGACGCCAACCATGAACATGACTAACTGGGTCATGCCGACGTTGCGCCGGGCGAACAGGCGCAGATCGAGAATGGGGTGATCGATCGAGAGCTCGCGCCAGAAGAATAATGCGAGGCCGATGACGGCCGTGACAGCGAGAGTCGAGATGAAGCGAGAGCTGAACCAGTCGTCTTCCTGGCCTTTGTCGAGCATGATTTGGAGCGAGCCGATGGCGATGACAAGCAGACCGAGACCCCAATAGTCCACGCCCTCGCGGCGTTTGCGAATTTCGGCGAGATACGGTGGGTCTTCGACCAGGCGGTTGCTGAGGTAAAGCGAAATGATGCCGACGGGAATATTGAGGAAGAATATCCATCGCCAGGTGTAGTTGTCGACGATCCAGCCGCCGACTGTGGGACCAAGAACGGGCGCGGTCACGACCGCGACTCCGTATACGGCAAAGGCCATGCTGCGTTTGGCGGGCGGGAAGGTGTCGGCGAGGATGGACTGCTCGCTGGGTTGGAGACCGCCGCCGGCTGCGCCTTGCAAAATGCGGAAGAAGACCAGCATGGGGAGGCTTGGCGCGAGTCCGCAGAGCAGGGACGCGACGGTGAAGAGGAAGACGCAGGTCATGTAGAACCGCTTGCGCCCGATGCGATTGGCAATCCAGCCGCTGATGGGGAGCACCATGGCGTTGGCGACGAGGTAGCTGGTCAGCACCCAGGTCGCTTCTTCCGTGCTGGCGGAAAGGGATCCGCCAATGTGGGGCATGGCCACGTTGGCAATGGAGGTGTCGAGCGCCTCCATGAAGGTGGCGAGCGTGACGGTGATCGCAATGGCCCAGGGATTTGCGCGCGGCCGCCACGTATCGTGGAATGTGGGTGTTACTGCGGCAGCCAATGAAGCCATTCCTCCGGGCGCGATGCAGCGCTCCGATGGGGGCTGCTGCAGGCACAGTTTTGGGGCACGCCTCCATCAGCTTATCGAACTGGGCCCGAACCTGACACCGATGGCAGGAGCACGTGCTGACGTGTCATCCTAAAAGCAACATGCAGACGCCTCCATTAGCAGCAGAGTCGGCGCTAAGAGACGGCGGCCTTGTCCTTGGGATTGATACGTGCGGGCCGTCGGGGTCAGTAGCGTTGGGCAGGCTGGCCGTGGATGGGCTGCATCTGCTGGGGCAGAGTGAACTGGCTGGGCGAAGCTATTCCGCCACGTTGGTGGCTGCTGTGGGCGAGTTGCTCAAGCAACATGGCGTGGTGCTGGGGGAATTAGGCGCGATTGTCGCTGTTAATGGCCCCGGCAGCTTTACTGGCGTACGTGTGGGGTTGAGCGCGGTGAAGGGGCTGGCCGAGCCTTTCGGGATTCCGGTGGCTGTTGCTTCGAGATTAGAGGTGCTTGCGGGCAAGATCGGCACGCGAGGGTCTGGAGTGCTGTCGGCGGCGCTCGATGCGCATCGGCATGAGGTGTTTTTACGGATCGAGGCGGCGCCGGGCAAGAAGGCACGCGAAGTGCTCGCGGGTGAAGCAGAGCTTGCTGTGATCACGCCGATCCCGGGGCGGGTGGTGATTTGCGAGGATGCAGCTGAGGAGTTGGTCCGTAAGGTGTGGCCTGGGGCCGAGATGGAGCGGGTTGCGGCTCCGACCGCGGCTGACGCAATCAAACTGGTCGTCCCGAGATTGAGGACTGCCGTTTTTGTTGATCTTGCGCTGCTGGATGGGCACTATCTTCGTCGCTCAGATGCGGAAATCTTTGGGGAGCCCTCGCAAGCCATGGCGCGGCGGGCATGAGCGCGGGCGCCGACTCTGTCGTTGTTCGTCCAATGACGAGCGCAAACCTGGACCAGGTACTTGCGATAGCTACGGGGCTGGATAGTGCGCCTCAATGGTCGCGTGATCTTTATGAGGCCATGCTGGAACCAGCGAATGCGGGGCGGCGGATTGCCCTGGTGGCGGAAGAGGTCGAATCAGGCAGGGTAGTCGGGTTTGCGGTCGCCAGCTTGGTGCCTCCCGATGCCGAACTGGAGTCGATTGGCGTGACGGCAGAATTCCAAAAGCGAGGGATGGGGGGACGTCTGGTCAAGGAAATGGGGAAGAATCTTCGGCTGCGAGGGGTAACGAAAGTTCACCTGGAAGTGCGGGATTCGAATCTTGCGGCGAAGGGCCTTTACGCCTCGCTGGGATTCATCGAAGCGGGTCGCCGTTCGGGATATTATACTGATTCTATTGAAGATGCGATCACGATGCGTCTGGATCTGGCGCGCGATTGAGGCCGGCCCGGAGAAGAAGAATACATGTCTTCCACCTCGGTTTATGGCATCCTGCTCGGTGATTTCGAGGCCGAATTGTGATTTGCGACCCAAAATTCCACAGTCTTGTTCATTTTTGGGATTCTTCCCACTTGCCCTTTCCCGTAGAAGAGAGCTATATGTAAATGTTCCTTGAATTGCGGGGGTGCTTGATGGATGAAATAAAGGATTCCACGCTGAGTGAAGAAATTGATCGCCTGCACGCAGAACACCGTCGCTACGCTCAGCGGTTGGACGAGTTGATTCAAAAGCCGTACCTCTCTCAAGACGAACAGCTCGAAGAGGTACGCCTGAAGAAACTGAAACTCCATGCCAAGGACCTGATTTACGCTCTGGAACACCGCGTCGCGGTACTGGCGTAAGTTTTCAGGCTTTCGGCGATAGCGGGCGATTGGTCAATCGGCGGTGAAAGCCGCTCCTTCCAGAATTTGTGTCTTCCGCGCACGACTGCATCGCCAGCAATTCAACCGTATAATCGTTGGGGACAATGGTTCGCGACGGTTACATATACGGCTTAAGTTTGCTTGTGGTGGCAATGTTGGTTGTCTGGACCACCGGCAGTTGGCTGTGGGCAATTCCTCCCATGCTTCTGGCTGCATTCTTCTTTTGGTTTTTTCGGGATCCGCAGCGGAATATTCCCGCCGGAGTGGGATTGATTGTGTCGCCTGGCGATGGGCTGGTGACAGAAGCTGTCACGATTTTTACGCCCAACGGTCCTCGACAGCGGGTCAGCATCTTTCTCAGCGTGTTTGACGTGCACGTGAATCGCTCACCGATTTCCGGCGTGCTCAAATCCGTTCGCTACCAAAAAGGTCTCTATCTCAACGCAATGAACCCGTCGTCAGCGGACCGAAACGAGCAGAACGTCGTGACGGTTGGCGGGGAAGGGTATGAGGTCACGTTCAAGCAGATTGCGGGCCTGCTCGCGCGGCGCATCGTGTTCAATTTCAACGAGGGTAGCCGGGTGGAGCGGGGACAGCGCGTGGGTTTGATCAAGTTTGGCTCCCGAGTGGATGTCATTCTGCCGGCCGAAGCTATTCTCCAGGTGCGCGTGGGGCAGCGGGTGCAGGGAGGCGCGAGCGTGATTGCCGCGATGCCCGAAGCGGCAGCGGCTGTGATCAAGACCGTGGCCGCGGAACCTGCGACGATTCTGCCCGAAGAGGCGCACGCATGAATCGCAACGGTTCCGTTGAGGCAAAGGCCAACAGGCAAGCCCAGCTGCGGCGCGGGATGTTTCTGTTGCCTTCGCTGTTTACCGCCGGGAATATTGGGGCTGGATATTTTTCGATCACGCAGACGATCGCGGCAATCGGGGGAAATGGCGACGCCCATACTCACCTGGACTGGGCGGCGATTGCGATTCTGTTTGCGATCCCCTTCGATGCGTTGGACGGGCGGATTGCCCGCATGACGAACACCGCGAGCGATTTTGGCAAAGAACTGGATTCGTTGGCGGATGTGATCACGTTCGGAGTAGCGCCGAGCCTGCTGGCGTATGTCTGGGGTTTTTATTTCCTGCCCGATTCGATCAACGCGCAGCTGCATCAGCACTTGCTGCAGGCGGGCGGGTTCATCAGCTTTCTTTTTCTGATTGGCGGGGCGTCGCGGCTAGCCCGGTTCAATATCAGCCACGATGCGCAACCGCGCAATCCGGGGCGTCCCGACCGGAAGTATTTTGTAGGAATGCCGATTCCGGCTGCGGCGGGAATGTTGGCGGCAACGGTTCACTTTTTCAATGCCTATCCGGTGGAAGCGTGGTGGGTCGCGATTCTGTGGCTCACCCTGGTTGGGCTGTGCGGCTTCCTGATGGTGAGCACCTGGCGTTTCTGGTCGGGCAAGGAGATCAACCTGGCACAGCGCCATCCATTTCAACTGCTGTTTCTGATTTCGATCGTGCTGTATGCCTCCGTTCGGTATTCGCAGGTTGTGCTTTTTTTCGCAGCCCTGGCTTATATGTTTTCGGGGATCTGGGCGCGTGCAGCGTATTCGTGGTCACGGCGGAGAAGACGCCCAGGGACGGAGCCGCCAGCAGTGCAGGGTTCGTCCGCCCGGGAACCCGATCCAGCCACCCACTCGTAGTCAATCCAAAGAGGACAGAAGGAACCGCAGTGTACAAGATTGCTATAGCTGGTGCTTCAACTTTGTTGGGCAAAGAGCTCAAAGAGGCTCTATCGGATTCGACTTTGGCGGCAGCCAACTTCGTGTTGCTGGACGAGGATGAGGCGCTTGGCCAATTGGACCAGGTCGGTGACGAAGTCACATTTGTGCAGGCGATCGGTACCGATGCGTTCGAGGGAGCAGACTTCACGTTCTTTTGCGGGAAAGCGGAGTTGACGCGCAAACATTGGAAGCAGGCGCTGGTGGCAGGCTCCTCGGTGCTGGATCTTTCCGGCGCGCTGGATCTGGAGACAGGTGTGCTTGTCCGTGCGCCATGGATTGGATCGGACGCTGCGATCGCAGATTTGTTTACGCCGGCAATCATTCCTGCGCACTCGGCAGCCCTGGCTCTAGGGCTGATTATGGAGCGCCTGCATCAACATGCGCCGGTGCGGTCGGCGGCTACTACGCTGCTGCTGCCGGCGAGCGAATTCGGACGCGCCGCGATGGATGAGTTGCATCAGCAGACAGTGACTCTGCTCAGCTTTCAGACGTTGCCTCGCGCCATTTACGATGCGCAGGCTGCTTACAATCTGCTGTGCGGCTTGGGCGAGAACGCAACCGCGAGCCTGAACAGTGTCGAGGCTCGGGTGCGGCGCCATTTTGCGGATCTGGCGGGAAATCGCTGGCCTCCGCTGGCTCTGCAGTTGATTCTCGCTCCTGTGTTTCACGGGCACACATTCTCGATCAGCATTGAACTTGAGCGGCCGGTAGAGATTGCGGCCCTGGAAGATGCTTTGAGCGGCGACCACCTGGACCTGGTTTTGGAAGACACGGATTCGCCATCGAACCTGGCTGCCACGGGTCAGAACGATATTTTGGTTCGCTTGCGCCCCGAACCAGGTTCGCGGAATCCATCGGAAGCGAGCCGGTTGTGGATCTGGGCCGCGTCTGACAATCTTCGTCTCTACGCACAAAATGCCGTAGAGTGCGCGCTGGACTTGCGAAGATTGAGACCGCAGGGGACTGTGCAGTAAACATGAACTTCCTAGATGGCTGAAGCAAAGTTGCGCGCATAATATCATTTTCGGATGTCGCCGCAGGGACTTTGCGCCTGGGATGTTCGTCGGCTGGTCGAACCGTCACGGTCTCTTGCAGTTGAACGTGTGCCCTTGTCTGTCATTCGCGAACTGGACGAACCGTATTGGGCAGGCGATGGCAATCAGCGATTGACCTGCCGAGACGTTGTGGATCATGCGCGCCTGATCTCGGAGTGCGATCTGGCGTTCCCTATAATCTTGTCGAACGATGGCCGCGTGATGGACGGAATGCACCGTATCTACAAGGCACTGCTGCTGGGGCACGATGCCATTGAGGCGGTTCGATTCCCTCGCGACCCTGAACCCGACCATATTGGCGTCAGGCCCGACGACCTGCCGTATGAAGATTGACGCGGGAAGCTATGCAGGCCGCCGGACGAATTCGATCCGCGAAGATTATTTTACGCACTGACGTGTCCAGAGCTGGTCAATGTAGTTGTCGGTCATGCCGGCGATGTAGTCGGCAACGGTGCGCGCGAGGCCTTCAGTGGGAATCTGGGACTGATGATCTTCCGGCAGCAAGCTGGGATCGGCGATGATGGTGGCGAACAGGCCTTCGACAACGTCGACGGCGTGGTGGTGGGATTCTTCCATTCCAGGGGAGTTATAGAAGTTGGCATAGAGGAACGCCTTGGCGGTTGCGCGTTCTGCTTCCATCTCATCGCTGAGGGAGGCAAGCCTCGCCGGCGCCTTGCGAATCTCATCGAGGGTCGTAGCTCCGAGTGCCGCCACGCGCATACGCACTTCGCTCATTAGGTCGGTGACGAGCGCATTCAGGATGCGCCGGAGAGCGTCATTGATGCGAAGTTTGGGGCTCGCGTTCGGATACTGGCGAACGACCGCATCGTCGAAGCGACGAAAGAGCGGAATCCCGTCGCGAACCTGATCGAGGGTGAGAATTCCGGATTCCATGCCATCGTCGAGATCGGCTGTGAGGTAGGCGATCTCGTCGGCCAAATCGATGAGTTGTGCCTCCAAGGGAGGAAACGAATCGAGGAAATATTCGGCGAGTTCGGGATGTATAAGGGCAGAGTAATCGCGCGAGTGTTTCACGATGCCTTCACGTACGCCGAGGGTCAGGTTGAGTCCGCGAAAGGCAGCGGAGCGTTCTTCAAACCACGTAACGATGCGCAGGGCGTGGAGATTGTGATCGAAGCCGAGTCCGTGGGCCTGCAGTGCATGATCCAGGGCCTTTTCTCCAGCGTGGCCAAACGGCGGATGACCAATGTCGTGGGCGAGGGCCAGGGCTTCCGCGAGATCGGCGTTGAGTCCCAAGGCGCGGGCGAGCGTACGTGCAGTTTGAGTGACCTCGAGGGTGTGGGTGAGGCGGCTGCGGAAATGATCGCCCGGCGGAAGGCCGGGCAGGCGAGCGAAAACCTGCGTCTTGCCAGCCAGCCGGCGGAAGGCGCGCGCGTGCAGAATGCGGGCGCTGTCCCGCGCAAACGGGGTGCGATACAAGTGCGGAGGTTCAGGATGGGCTCGCTGCGCGAGGGCACCTTCGGGATCGACGGCAATTCCCGGCGGCAGCAGGCCAAGCTCCTTGGATTCCGCAGTCATCATCACTCTTTTTGCGACCCGACCTCCGTTATACCGCATAGCAGGTGGAAGCGGTGCAAAGGGACGATGCTCGTGCGCTGAATCACGCAGCATTCTTGTCGCGGTGCTATAAAATTTGCCGGATGCATATTGGACAATGCGGTCGGCTGGGGAGTACCATCCTGCCGACTCTTTGAGGGGCATCTTCACGGACTTTTTCCGCGAGCTCCGCAAACTTTTCACGAGGACCGGGAGGCAAGAATGAGAGCAATAAAGAAGGTTGCGCTGACGGTTTTGGCGTTGGGCGTGGCATGCTTGACGGGATGCGAAAGGCACTCGAACAAGGAGGTATTCTACCTGGTGTCTGCGAATGCGGCTTTGCCGTATTGGCAGACTGCCGCGGCCGGTTTCAACCGCGCGGCTGGTCAATTCAAAGTGACGGCAAAGGTCGTGGGACCGGAAAACTACGATCCACAAGCCGAACTTGCAGAGTTGCAGAAGGCCGTGGCCGCGAAACCTTCAGGAATTCTGATCTCTGTGTCGGACGCCTCCGTGCTACAGCCGGAGATCGATGCAGCTATCCAGGCGGGAATTCCTGTGATCACGATCGACTCGGATGCTGCGGGAAGCCATAGGCTCTTTTTCATTGGAACCAACAATCTTGATGCTGGGCGAACCGGTGGCAAGCGTTTGATTGAGAAACTGGGCGGGAAGGGTAACGTCGTCTTTTTCACGCTCGCAGGCCAGCCGAATGTCGAGGAGAGGCTCAAGGGCTTCAAAGACGTTTTGGGGACGCGGCCGGACATCAAGATCGTCGATGTGGTGGATATCAAGAGCGACGCCAGCGTGGCCTATGACAAGGCGCAGGAGATGGTGGCTCTGACAGGACCAAAGAAGATCGACGGATTCGTTTGTCTTGAGTCGGCGGGGGGCAAGCCTGTTTCCGACGCCATCAAGCGCGCGAATGCGACTGACCGGGTGCTGATCTCGTGGGATGCGAATCCGGAGACGCTGGACAGCATCAAGGCCGGCACTATCGATTCGACCATCGTGCAGAAGCCCTACACGATGGGCTATTACGGATTGAAGGCGCTGGATGAAATCTTCCACGCGCCGCCGACGCAAATGGGGAAAGACTATGGGTCCGATCCATTTTCGCCTTATCCTGTGTTTGTCGATACGGGGACTTCGCTGGTGGATAAAAACAACGTCGACCTTTACATTGCTGCGGCGGCGCAAGCAAAGTAAGCGAGACATTCTACAGATGCAAAACGGCGGCCTTCCTCTTTGAGAAGGCCGCCGTTTGATTTTCGATGAAGGAGTGGCTTACTCGGACTTTGGCACCCCGGTGATGCTTTCTTCCTTGGCTAATTTCACACGCGCGCTTTCGAGCTTGCGCTGCAATTTGGCGACCTCGGTCGGTTCGACATCGGCTGCGGCTGACCGCGAGAACTCTGTCAGCGAAAGCTGCCATTGTGCAGCCGCGAGCCGAATGCGACCTGTCTTCTCGTACAGATCGCCCAGATGCTCGTGCACGGTGGGGTCGGTCTGGTCGCGTTCCACGGCCTGACGCAGATTCTCCTCAGCTAACTCGTACTGTCCCATCTTGAAGTAAGCCCAGCCGAGCGAGTCGAGATACGCGCCGTTCATGGGTTCCTGCTCAACGGCCTTGCGAATCATCTTGAGAGCCTCAGGCAGCTTGGTGCCCTTGTCGGCCAGCATGTAGCCGAGATAGTTCAGCACCATGGCGTTGGAAGGATCGAGATCGAGAGACTGGCGAAAGAGATCTTCGGCCGCCTCGAGATGCTTTTGCCGTTCAGCCAATGCTCCGCGGAGAAACAGAAGATAAATGCGGTCTTCCTTCTTCGTAGTGATTGCGCCGGCCTTGTTGAGCGCGTCTTCGGCGTCTTTCCAGCGATGGAGGCGCGTGTCCATCTGTGCCAGGTCAAGCCACACCTTGCGGTCGTCGTCGGAGTTATCGTTCTTAAGCAGGCTCTTCGCCATGGCGAGGCCTTCATCCACTTTGCCTTCGTCGGCGAGCTCGCCCGCGAGCATGAGTTTCAAATCGTTGGCTTTGGGATTGGCTTCGACGGCCTTGCGGGAGATCTCAACAGCTTTGTCGAACTGCTTCGCATCGCGATAGGTGTCCACTTCGCCCTGGTAGCCGCGTAGCGCCGAGTCACCGCCCATATCGATCATCTTCTGGTAAGCGGCAACGGCCTGGTCCACTTTATTCTGCTCGTGATAAATCGCGCCAAGCCGCTCGAGGAAGATTCCCCGATTGTTCTTTTCTTCGGAGGTATACGCGCCGTTGGCGTGCGACGTGAGGTCGACCATGTGCTCGTAAACCTGGGCGGCTTCGTCATAGCGTCCCAGAACGTCGAGCAGGAGACCCTGGTTGTAACCGGCTTCGAGGTTGTCTGGTTCCTTTTTGATGGCTTTGCGAATGGTGGCGAGCGCATCTTCGTACTTGCCTTGGCGGCGCTGGATTTCGCCGATGTGAATCAGCGTTCCGGTGTCATCGGGATCGGCGTCGGCCAGTTGCTGGTATTCCTTCATGGCTGCATCGAGCTGGTCATCGTTCAGCAAAGCCTGCGCGAGCGCGCCCATTGTGCGTACATCGCCGGGCTCAATATCGATGGCCCGCTGATAGGCAGCGATCGCGTCTTTGGGACGCTTCATCTGGTCGTATGCGGCGCCAAGCGCGAATTCCATCTTGCTGGTGCGGTCGGATTCCGGAACTGCTTCGACTACTTTTGCGGCATGATCAAGATCGCCGCTTTCGGCGTAAAGACGGGCCAGGTTCAGGACCACGTCTTCGGAGTCGGGCTCAATCGCTTGCGCTGTCTTGAACTGCTCTTCTGCCTTCTGCGGTTGGTGCTTTACGGTATAGAGCTGACCGAGGACCATGCGGTCTTCCACGTCCTTCGGCTCGAGCGAAACGATCTTTTCGTATTCGGCGATGGCCTGGTCAAGGGCGTTGCCGCTCGGTGATGAAGAGGAGACGGAGTTTTGCGCTTCGCTCAACTGGCGCAGATAAATGCGTCCCAGGATCTTGTGCGCGTCAATGTCATTGGGCGAAGTCTTGAGCAACCCGCGAGCGGTAGCTTCAGCCTCGTGCAGGTGGCCGGGAGTGCGGAAATAGAGGTCAGCCAACGCGTCGCTCAACTGGGCAGAGCCGGGATCGGCATTGAGCGCGTCCTTGTACTCCTCGATGGCGTGCGTTACGTACTCTGGTTGACCGGAGTTGACCGCTTCTTCCTCATAAATGTCGGCCAGGGACGCGTGGTAATAGGCCTTTGCACGACTGGAGGACTGCGCGATTGCGTCTTCGCCGAGCTTGGGCGCAGCGGCCTGCGGAGTGGTGGCAGGGGCAATCTGGGCAGGTGCGGATTGGGCGGCTGCCGAGAACGCCGGGGCCAACAGGGAACATGCGGCGGCGAGCGAGAGCCAGGTGGGTGGCAGCAAATGCTTTGTTCTCATCATCCTAAGGAGTTCCACACCTTTCGAGCCGGGCTTGATGGATCGATGATAACCCGGAATGCGAACTGGATGCATCGGCAGATGGCCGGGCCGACCCGCCTACCGTTAAAGACGATTTTACCTGTGATTGGTCGCGGCGAAACGCCGGAGTGAGCGGAATTGGGATTACTATTCGTCCGTACTAACGAAAGTGGAGCGATGCCGGACAGAGTTTCTGTGGCTGGGACCCGGCATTGTTCGACTTCTCCAAATCATCAATGCCGGAAATGGCGAATGCCGGTAAAGACCATGGCCATGCCGAGTTGGTCGGCCGTGGCGATCACGTCCTGATCCTTCACCGAACCGCCGGGCTGAATGACGGCAGTGGCTCCTGCGGCGGCGACAGCCTCGAGTCCATCGGGGAAGGGAAAGAATGCGTCGGAGGCGGCGACAGTGCCTTTGAGCGGCAGGACTGCCTTTTGCGCGCCAAAACGGGCTGCGTCGACGCGGCTCATTTGGCCAGCGCCGATGCCGACTGTCTGTCCATCGCGTGCGTAGACGATTGCATTCGATTTGACGTGCTTGCACACGCGCCACGCAAAAAGCAGGCTGCGCAACTCCTCGGCGGTCGGCGGACGCCAGGTGACGACGTCGAGCTCGGCTTCATTGACACGAGCAGTATCGGCATCCTGCAATAGCAATCCGCCGGAGACCTGTTTGACGACTGGCGCTGGGGGCGCGGAGTGGACCTCGACCAGCCGCAGGTTCTTCTTGGAAGCAAATCGTTCGCGGGACTCTGGTGTGAAGGCAGGCGCAGCAATGGCTTCGACAAAGAGCTTGGCGATCTCTTCGGCAGCCGCGGCGTCGACTTCGCGATTGATGCCGATGACTCCGCCGAAGGCTGAAACGGGATCGCAGGCGAGGGCTTTCTGATAGGCCTCGAGAATGGTTGAGCCTGTAGCTGCCCCGCACGGGTTGGTGTGCTTGATGATGGCAACCATGGGTTCGTCGAATTCGCGCGTCAGGTCCCAGCACGCATCGAGGTCGACCAGGTTGTTGAAGCTGAGTTCTTTGCCCTGCAGCTGTTTCGCACCCGCGATGCCGAGGCCGGAGCCGTCGGCGTAGAGCGCGGCGCGCTGGTGGGGATTTTCGCCGTAGCGCAAGGATTGCGCGAGGGGCAGGTTGATGCGGAGAGTAGGCGGAAGTGCTGTGGTGTCGGGCTGGGCTGGCGCGTCCGGCGCGGGCGCTTCGACGATGCGATCGAGCGTGTTGGCGATGGCTGAATCATAGGCGGCCGTGAGCGCAAAGGCTTGCTTGGCGAGGCGCCAACGGGTTTCGCGCCTGAGAGAGCCTTCGGTGCTCTTCAGCTCTTCGAGCAGGGACGGGTAATCTGACACGCGGGTGACGATCGCGACATCTTCGAAGTTTTTGGCTGCAGAGCGCACCATGGAGGGGCCGCCAATGTCGATGTTTTCGATGAGGTGACCAAAGGCGACGCCCGGTTGCGCGGCTGTCTTCTCAAAGGCGTACAGGTTCACGACGACCATATCGATGGGCTTAATTCCATGGGTCGCGACGGCGGCTTCGTGTTCGGGATTTCCGCGGATGTAGAGCAATCCGCCGTGCACGAGCGGATGCAGTGTCTTCACTCGGCCGTCAAGCATTTCAGGGAAGCCGGTGAGATCGCTGATGTCGCGGACGGCCAGACCGGCTTCGCGCAGGGTGCGTGCGGTGCCGCCGGTGGAAACGAGTTCTACGCCAAATTCCGTCAGTCCTTTTGCGAATTCGACCAGTCCGGTTTTGTCGGTGACGCTCAGCAGCGCGCGCCGAATCGGTTTTTCCGAAATTGATGAAGGTGCAGTCACTGAGTCGCTCCTTGCGCCCGCGTAAGCCGAGGCCGCATCCAATTGCGCCCGGCCAGCGAGGACCAAGGAACAGACTACAACGGCCGCACGGGTAGAAATTGTGACGCAGTTCAACGAAGCGATGAGAGCGGACCAGATTTCAACATGCTCCGAGACTGCATCCGATGAAAGATTCGGAAATGCTTTACGATGACAGCATGGGAAGCAGTTCACAGGTTCCGCAGCCGGAGATTCTGCCGCCGGGATCGGGTTTCGCCGCGCCGCCGCAACCGAGGCCCAGACAGCCGAGATGGGCCTCGTCCCCTGCTACCTATCTTCTAGTGGGCGTGAACTGCCTGGTTTTTCTGGCCATGGTGGCGCACCGCATCAGTCCCATCGGTCCAACGCCAGGGCAACTGCTGAATTGGGGCGCAAATCACGCTGGAGCTGTTCTGGTTGGGGGAGAGTGGTGGCGCATTGTCACGGCGATGTTTGTGCACGTGGGCATCATTCATCTGGCTACAAACATGTGGTGCCTGTGGAACCTGGGTTTGCTTGCGGAACCGCTGATGGGATCCGCGGGCGTCTTTGCGGTTTACATCCTTACGGGGGCGGCGGGCAATCTGCTGTCGACGCTGGTGAATTGGGTTTGGCCGATCCGCGATGCGGGCGGCGTTGCGTTTCCAGTGGGTGCGGGCGCGTCGGGTGCGGTGTTTGGCATTGCTGGGGCACTGATCGTGCTTTTGAAGTCGCAGCGCCTGCCAGTACCGACGATGGAGTTGCGCAAACTGCGACGCTCGGTGATTTATTTTGCGGCTATCAACCTGGTGATCGGCTTCTCGATTAGCGCAGGCTCCCGCCTGACCGGGATCAGCATCGACAACATGGCACACCTTGGCGGCTTTAGTTGCGGACTGCTGTTTGCCATGCCGATGGTTCCCCGGCTTGGTTCGCCGCGACCCGTCTTCCAGGCACGGCTCGGCGCCGCTGTCGCTATGGTCGTGGGGATTCTTGTGCTGTTTGGTTTTTATCTCGCCAAATTGGCTGCATAATTCTTGCAGCGACACGCTGCGGTTGTGCCAGAATGTTTGCGTGGTCGTAGTTCGCATTCATTTAAGCTCGCTCGAACTCACACACTGATTCCTTCTCTTACACAAGGAGAATCCTATGAGGCGCCGCGAATTCATCAAGCAAGCCGCCATCACCGCTGCTGCAGTGGCATCCACAAGTCAACTGCGTGCTTCCGCGAAGACATCTTCCAACCCGATTCCGCGTCGCACATTGGGCAAGACCGGCGAACAACTTTCGATTATCGGGTTCGGCGGAATTGTTGTGATGAATGAGACTACGGGTGAATCTTCGAATATCGTTGCGGAGGCTGTTGATCGCGGCATCAACTATTTCGATGTTGCGCCCAGCTATGGCAACGCGCAGGAGCGGCTTGGGCCCGCGCTTGCACCCTATCGCAAGAACTGCTTTCTGGCCTGCAAGACGGAAGGCCGCGCGAAAGACGACTCGCGGGCGCAACTCGAGGAGTCGCTGCGGCTTCTGAAGACGGATCATGTGGACCTCTACCAGTTTCACGCGTTGACCAAGATGGCCGAGTTGGACAAAGTACTCGGGCCGGGTGGCGCGATGGAGACGATGGAAGCGGCGAAGAAGGAAGGCAAGATTCGCTACATCGGTTTTTCGGTGCATTCGGCGGAGACTGCCGTGGCAGCGATGGAGCGCTACAACTTCGACACGATTCTTTTTCCTGTGAACTGGGTGCTGTTCACGCAGGCTGGCTTCGGCCCGCAGATTCTGAAGAAGGCGCAGGAGAAGCGGATGGGCATCCTGGCGCTAAAGAGCATGGCCAAGACGGTCTGGCCGGCGGAGCAGAAACAGAATCATCCAGAGCCGAAGTGCTGGTATCAACCGGCCGCGTTTCCTGACGAGGCGTCGTTGGGACTGCGGTGGACACTGGGCCATCCAATCACGGCAGCAGTTCCGCCCGGAGACGAGCGATATTTTCGCCTTGCGATGGATATTGCGCAGAATTACAAACCGCTCGAGGCTCATGAGGAGCAGGCTTTGCTCGCGGGAGGAAAGGGCGTGGAACCGCTCTTCCATCTGGGCAACGACGTCTGATCAAACCAAAAGAATCTCCGCCGCCGCGACCGAATGTCCTTTAAGCGGTCAACGAACCGCAGTAGCGGCAAACTTCTTGACCATCGCGAGAAGCAGCTTGCGGTCGCTCTCATTCAAGTTCGAGGAGTAACGGCGAATCTGGGTGAGGAAACGGAGTTCTTCGTCTGTGAGCCGCTGCGTATTGAGCTGACGTCCGACCTGATCGTCCGCGAAGAACTGAGCGATGGGCAAGTCGAGAGCCCCTGCGATCTTTGAAAGGGTATCGAGCGAGGGAACGGTGTGGCCGTTTTCAACGCGGGATAAATAGCAACGCAAAAGGCCAGTCTTCTTTTCTATATCGCCCTGCGAAAGTCCCTTTTGCAGTCTGTGCGCACGAATCGTGGTGCCAATCTTCATCATTCAGAGGACCTGCCTTCTCACCGGCGGATTTGCTCCTTCGGTAGATACCAAGAAGTTATTGGCTCAACAGTTAACATGCCCTGCACCTGATTGCAAGAAGAAATGACGCGCCTGCAACTTAAGTGGTAAGGGCAATTGGAGCGCCGGCAGATGGCCGCGGATTTGCCGCAGAGGCAAGTCCAGTTTCAGTCGTCGAGCAAGATGAAGAACCTACAGGAACTTCACCAGGTAGGCGAGGCCTTCCACAGGATTGTCGTTATAAGGCGCGCAAGGCGTGAATCCCATGTCGAGATACATGCGATAGGCGGCAGCCATGGATGCGGGAGCAGTATCGAGATAGATGGCTTTGCGTTTGGCTGTCGCGGCACGATTGAGGACGGCCTCAGTAAGCGCCTTTCCGAGGCCGAGGCCACGGCGGGTGGGGCGTACCCAAAGGCGTTTCATCTCCCACGCATCGGCATTCACCTGTGATGACGGCGCAATCGCTCGCCAAGCAACGAGGCCCGTCGGGACGTTATCGGCGTATGCGAGCAGGCAGCCTCCAGCTTGCTCGTGATAACTGAGTGGCAGGCGGGCCGCTTCTTTCTCCAGCGAACCGAAGCAGAACCGAGCGGCGCCCGGCTGAGCGAGGACGAAGCATCCATACTCAAGCAGCAATTCCCGCGCGGCGAGGAGAGCCTCGTTAGACGAGTTATTGGAAAGCTCCTCCAGTCGAATTGTCCTGGACTCTGCCTGCTGAGGAGTCATGCCCAAGTTTACGATGGATTGAAAGCAACCTGGGCCGTAAACCTTCACACGGAAGCAAACGTCTGTTTGAATACAGTCGCGGATCGGGAGAATTCATGCTGCGAGCGGTCATGCGGGTAGAAGTCGCGATGTGTATGGTCGCTGCCGCAATGACTTGTGCAGGGCAGAACTCTCCGGCGTCGGCCGCCCCCCCTTCCGCTTCTTCGGGAATAGCGTCGACGGCGAATTCGGAGAACACAGCCAATCAATCTGTGACAGGCGGAAAGCTGCATGGCGTGGTGAAGAGCGGCGCCATTCCCTTGCCGGGTGTGACGGTGACAGCGCAGAACACGCTTACGGGCAAGCGCTACTCGACGACATCCGATATCACCGGCGCCTGGTCGCTGACGATTCCGCAAAACGGACGCTACGTGATTCGAACGCAGTTCGCGGCCTTTGCGCAAGGCGCGCAGGAAGCGGTGTTGAACGCGACGAGTCACGATCAGGCGGTGAACTTTTCGCTCATCCTGGCGTCGCGTGCCGCACAACAGGAGCAGCAACAGGAAGGGCAATCCGCACAGGTTTCGCAGGCAATTCGCCAGTTGGCAGGCAATGGCGCGCAGAGCCTGAGCTTGATGAATGCCTTGGCTTCCGATACGGAGACGCAGGCAGGCGCGGCAGGCGCCACCGGAGCGGCATTGCCGTCAGTTGCGGGCAATTCAGACTTCAGCGAGGAGTCGGTCGCGATTAGCGGACAAGCGGGAGCAGTGAGCCCATTAGCAGGCGTGGATATGGACCGGTTGCGCGATGCCCTGGAGACTTTCCGCGCGCAGAATCCCGGACTGGAAGGGAACTTTGCTGGAGGGGGTGCGGGCCTATTTGGCGGCGGCCCGGGAGGCTTTGGCGGTGGCGGATTTGGAGGGCCAGGAGGAATCGGCGGAGGCGGTTTCGGTGGTGGAGGGTTTGGTGGTGGCCGCGGAGGTTTGGGTGGCGGCCGCGGGAATTTTCGAGGTTTCAATCCGGGTCAGCCCCATGGAGCAATCTTCTGGATGGGCAGCAACTCTGCACTCAACGCGGAACCTTTCAGCTTGCGGGGACAGCCGCAGGAACAACCAGCCTCGGGAACGAATCGTTTCGGGCTCACATTCATCAGCGCACCGTATATTCCGGGACTTACAAAGCCCAGCAACAAGGACACGATGTTTCTGACTCTCTCGGGCACGCGCAGTTCGAGCCCGCTGGACGAGTACGCCACGGTGCCCACCGATGCTGAGAAGAGCGGGGACTTTTCTGCCCCCGGTCTTGCGACAATCTACGACCCGACTACGTTTCAGCAATTTCTGTCGAACGGTGTGGCCAACATAATTCCATCGATGCGCATTTCTCCGCAAGCGGCCGCGCTGCTGAAGTATTTCCCGGAGCCGAATCTACCGGGCACGGTGCAGAACTATCATTTGCTGTCGACGGCGCAGTCGAATACGACGCAAGCCGGTGCGCGCTACATGCGGAGTCTCGGCTCCAACGCGTCTCCATTCGGATTTGGAGGACGTGGCGGCGGTGGCGGAGGAGGGCGCAGAACGCAGACGAACCAGGGGCTGAGGCAGAGCATCAACTTCAACTACAACTGGTCACATTCTGCCAAGGACAACGTGAACATTTTTCCGGAACTCGGCGGGAAGACTTCTTCTCAATCAAACTCCGTGCAGGCTGGCTACACGGTTGGCTATCAACGTTTGACCAGCATTTCGAACGTGGGTTGGAACCGCAGCAACGGTCAGACGACGAACTTCTTCACGAACGGGACCGACATTGCGACGCAGCTCGGCATCCTGGGTCCGGACGATACGGCGTTGAATCCGAGTCCGCTGAACTACGGATTGCCCAGCGTGCAATTGAGCAATATTCAAGGGCTCAACGAGCAGCAGCCGAGCTTCTCACTGTCGCAAACTATTTCGGTTTCAGAGACATTGAGCTGGATTCATGGCAAGCACAACCTGCGCTTTGGCGGCGACTATCGCCGGGTGCATCGGGACTTTCTGGCAGGCTCGAATGCCACTGGAACTTTTACGTTTTCGGGTCTTTTTACCGAGGATGCGAGCGGAGATCCGGCGACGGGCTCATCGCTAACGGATCTTTTGCTGGGACTCCCGCAGGAGACTACGCTCGATTCCGCGATTAACAAGAGCTACCTGCGCGACAACGTATTCGACGCGTATGCGCAGGACGACTGGCGCGTGCTTCCCAACCTGACGCTGCTTTACGGCGTGCGGTACGAGTTTTTCGCGCCATATACGGAGAAATACGGGCACCTCGCCGATCTCGATACAAATCCGTCGGGAGGATTTACAGGAACGGCAGAGGTGCGGGCTGGAGAGAGCGGCGCATTCAGCGGCAAGTTGCCCGACTCCCTGGTCTTCCCGTTTCGCAGGGCGTTTGCGCCGCGGCTTGGATTGGCGCTGAGGTTGCCGAAGCAGACGGTGCTTCGTGCGGGCTTCGGGATGAATTATACGGTCGGCCAGTATGCAAGCTTTGCGACAACAATGGCGCATCAGCCGCCCTTTGCCAATGAACAGACCAACCAGGAAGCGACGGCGAGCGGCCAACCCACGTCGGCGTGCGCTCGGACTGTACCCAATACATGCCTGAGTTTGGCGGAGGGATTTCCTGCGCCGGCCATTAATGGCAACTATGCTCTCGATCCGCACTATTTTTTGCCTTACGTAGAAACATGGAACCTGGACGTGCAGAAGACGCTGCCCTGGGGCATTGTGATGAACATCGGCTACAACGGGTCGAAAGGAAATCATCTCGACATCACGAGCGCGCCGCGCGCCGCGGCGAGCAGCCCGAATACCAATCCAACGAACTTGATTTTCGATTACGACCAGGCTCTCGCATTCTCAAAGTTCACCGCGGGCACAGTGCGCGTGAACAAGCGGCTCACGAAAGGCTTCGCGGTAGGAGCGAACTATCAATACTCCCACCTGATCGATAATGCGAGCTCGGAGGGAACCAGCGCAAATGTCGGTGCGCAGAACTGGCAGAACCTGAATGCCGAGGAGGGAAACAGCAGCCTCGATCAACGCCACAAGGTCAGCGGGACTTATCTGTACGAATTGCCTTTCGGTCCCGACAAATTCTGGTTTACCAGCGGCACCGTCTCCCACATTCTGGAGGGATTTTCCGTTTCGGGCAGTTACACATTTGCGACCGGAACGCCGCTCAATCCTTACTATGCTGCGGAAGTTTCGAGCGTCGCCTGCGGCACGGCTGGGACGCTTCGACCGAATCTGAATCCGGGCGTTCCCGTCACCGCAAGTGGCGGATCGTTGAAGCAATGGTTCAACCCCGCAGCCTATTCTGAACCTGCCCCCAACGGCGCATATCCGTGCGAGGTTTTTGGCAACGCGGCACGTAACTCGATCGCAGGGCCGGGGGCAATTACCAACAACATGGCGCTCTCAAAGACGATGAACCTTGGAGAGACGCGCAGTATGGAGATTCGCGCCACGATTAACAACGCGTTCAACACAGTGCAGTACTCGGGAGTGGATGCGAACGTGGCTTCACCGACGTTTGGGCAGGTGACTTCGGTGGGAGCGATGCGGTCGTTTCAATTTACGGCGAGATTCAGATTTTAACGAAACAGCAAGTTAGCCGGAAGAAGGATTGATGCTGAAACGGAAACAAAAGTCGATTGCGGTGGTCGGGGCTCTGGCGATGATGGCGCCAAGCTTGCAGTCCGCGATCGCGCAGACTTCCGGGCGGCCGGCAAGCGCACAGGTTTCGACAACGCAGGAGGGCGGCTTTGTTCTGAAGACAAACGCCGAACTGGTGCTGACAAACGTGGTGGCGCGCGACGCGAAGACAGGCGAATTTGTGCGCGGACTGAAACAGAGCGATTTTTCGGTTTACGAAAACGGCAAGCAACAGCAGATCGCGACCTTCGATTTCCAAAGCGTGGAGATGGCGAAGCCGTTGAACGAGGCGACCATCAATGGACTGGCGGCCGGGCCGAGCGGTAATGGAAGCAAGGCCGTCGTGGTTGCGAAGCCCGAGGACCTGCGCAATCACCGACTCATTGTGATGTTCTTCGACTTGACATCGATGCAGCCGGAAGATCTGGATCGAAGTGTGGAGGCCGCGCAGGCATTCCTTCGCACAAAGATGCAGCCTGCTGACCTGGTCGCCTTGGTTTCATTGGGAGACACGCTGACAGTCGATCAGGACTTTACTGCGGACAAGAATGCGTTGATCAACGAAGTGGGTGTTTACAACGGAACTGAGGGCCAAGGATTCGCGCAAGGAGCGACTTCGAATTCGAACCAGGTGGAAGATACGACCGGTTACACGCCCGACGAGAGCGAGTACAACGACATCAACACGGACCGCGAGTTGTTCGCGTTGCGCGCTGTTTCAAAGTCGCTGGAAAGAATCACGGAGAAGAAGTCGCTGCTCTATTTTTCAGGCGGCATTTCCCGGGATGGCATCGAGAATCAGGCATCGCTGCGCGCCGCGATCAACGCCGCGGTTCGAGCCAATCTTGCGATCTACAGCGTGGACACGCGCGGGTTGCAGGCGATTTCGCCGTTGGGAGACGCGTCGACCGGGAGTCTTCGCGGATCCGGGGCGTACAACGGCGGCGCCTTGCTCAACAACATGAACGCCAACTTCGCCTCGCAGGAGGTGATGGCCACGTTGAGTTCGGACACCGGAGGCAAGGCATTCTTTGACTCGAACGACTTTGCACCCGCATTTGCGCAAGTGCAGCGCGACACCTCGGCCTACTACGCCATCGGCTTTCACTCCTCGAATCCGGCGCGCGACGGCAAGTATCGCAAGCTGACCATCAAGATCAACAAGCCCGGGATAAAGCTCGAATATCGTCCGGGCTACTATGCGCCGGCGGACTTCAGACACTCGGGCAAAGAGGATCGCGAGCGCGAGTTGGATGAGCAATTGACCAGCGATTTGCCGGCGACCGATATGGCAATGTATCTCGACGCGCTGTATTTCCGTCTCGACGAGAACCGCTTCTATGTGCCTGTGTCGATCATTGTTCCTGGCTCGCAGATCCCATTTGTGAAGGGCGGGGATAAGGACAAGGCCACGCTCGATATCATTGGCGAAGTGATCGACGAGGTAAAGCGGACCATCGGCAGCGCACGCCAGACGGTGAAGCTGAACCTGGATCCATCATTGCAGGCGCGGCAGCGCAACATCGAATACACGACAAGCTTCAACCTGCCACCCGGCAAATACCATTTGAAATTTGTGGTGCGCGAGAACCAGACGGGACGGATGGGCTCATTTGAAGCAGACATCACGCTGCCCGACATGAAGAAGACCCCACTCAAGATGAGCTCGATCGTGCTGGCTTCTTCGCGGCAACCCACCAAGCAGAACACGCCTTTGGTGCGCGAAGGAGTGGAGTACGTGCCGAATATCAGCCACGTGTTTCGCCAGGATCAGCACCTCTATCTACTTTATGAGGTCTACAGCCCGACGCGCGAGAAGCCTGCCGAGAATCAGCCGAAGGGCACGAAGCCCGGCATCAGTTTGCTGAGCAGCCTCGAACTGATTCAAGGATCAGTAAAAGTCTTCGAGACGCCTCTGGTGCAGGCGAAAGCTCTGAATGTCAACGGGCGCGATGCGGTTTCGGTGGCGCTGGACGTGCCGCTGAACGCGCTGAAGGCGGGCCCTTATGTATGTCAGTTGAACGTGGTGGACGACGCTGGCGGCAGTTTTGCCTTTCCGCGTTTTGCGGTCCTGGTGCGGGAAGCACTGGTCGCCTCTCCGACGACCACACCAGCGCCCACACCGGCAACTTCGCCTTCGTCGCATTAATGTTGCGAGGGATTCCGCGCTCCGTGCCTCGACCGCAAGAATGCAGAAGAACCACGAAGGCGCGTCTGTGTCGATTCAACCTCGATTGCCGGTGATCAAGCGGAACACAAACACAAGCAGGATGGCGCCGGCTGTGGCGATCAATATGGTGTAGATCAGTCCGCCGGTAGGGGGGAAGCCGAGCGCACGCGCGATAAAACCGCCGACCAGCCCGCCAACAATCCCCGGGAGAATGTCGACGAAGAATCCGTAGCCGCCGCCTTTCATGACCTTGCCAGTGAGCCATCCGGCAACCAGACCTACAAGAATCACCACAATAGATGCGTAGTTTCATTCTCCATTTCTTCGCTTGAGAATTTGAGTCGTGCGCGTCGGATTGGGGGCGTTCCCAGAGCGCCTTCTCGAACCGGTCCTGCAATTCGCATACCTCGCAATGCGGTTCGTATTCGGTGCGCTGCATCTTATATCGAAAAGCTCGGCATTGGGTATCAAGAAGTAGACCTCTGCGATTCCCGCTCGCATTTTTGGATCATTTCGCGCGTATGATGCGGGGATAGCGAGGTCAGAATGGGTAACAAAAACACGAGTAAGGTCGCCGTAATTACCGGCGCAACAGGGGGAATCGGCGCGGCTATCGCAAAGTCATTGTCCAAGGCCGGGTACCTGCTAGTGCTGAACGCACCCTCCAGTGAGAAGCTCAGCGCACTTGTCTCCGAGCTCGAAGGGCCGTGTGTGGTTGTGGCCGGAAACCTGCGCGCAGAGTCGACGCCAGAAACCCTGCTGGCTGCCGCGTTGAACAACTTCGGCCGTTGCGATGTGTGTTTCAACAACAGCGGTTTGATTGAAGCCGGGACGGTGGAGACGGTCGATATCGAGCGCATCTGCAACATGGTGCGAGTGAACGTGGAAGGTGCGTTTCGCATGGCGTATACCTTCCTTCAGCATTTTGTTCAGCAAGGGCGAGGGCACCTCTTCAATACGTCGAGCATTTTGGGCAGAAAAGTGCGGCCCACGGTGGGTGCGTATGCGGCGACCAAGTTTGCGATAGAAGCGTTCTCAGAGGCTTTGCGGATGGAACTCAGCAAGTCCGAGGTGCGCATCTCCAGCATCGAGCCGGGCCTGGTGCGGACTGGCTATCAGGACCGCTGGGAAGTGCCTCCTGCGATGTTGATGGGCATGGAAGAACCGCTGGATCCGGTAGAGGTTGCCAGAATGGTTTTGGTGATCCTTGAAGAACCGGCGAATCAACTGATCCCGCAGCATGCGGTTCTGCCCAGAGAGCGCGAGCTGGCGTTAACCTAGGCAGGGCCAGCGGATTCGTCCCTTTCGGACGGCGAATCACGGTAGGGGCAATGACGGCAGCCTGATTCGCAGCAATACCCGCGCTTCAAGTGGTAGGTCGCAGTGAAGACAAGAAGCGGCCCATCCATGTAAAAGTCCTCGGGCTCGAGTGCGGGCAAAGCATTCGAAGAGGGCGGCCGATTCTCGTCCATAGATCCATTCTCGCCCATCTATTCTCGAAGAGCAGGGTGTTTGCTGTCGGCAGTTAAAATTGAAACATGGCCATGAGCGCGCAGCAACGTGCCCGCCGCATCAAAATCATCCTGTTTGACGTCGATGGTGTTCTCACCGATGGGACCATTTGGCTGGTGCCTTCGCCATGTCCCGCATCAAGTAGCCCTGAGACACAGGCGCATCTGTCGAAGCACCAGGATCACGTGGGATTCGGCACTCATTCGGCAACCATGACAGAAGCGAAAGGCTACAGCGCGCACGATGGAACGGCGATTTCGCTGGCGCGACTGGGCGGGATGAAATGCGGCGTCATCACCAAGCGGATCAGCGAGACGGTTGCTACGCGCGCGCGCGATTTGAAACTCGAGTTTGTCTACATGGGCCAGGCCTTCAAAATGCAAGCCGTCCGCGAAATCATGCAAAAAGAAGGGGTCACGCTCGAGGAAATCGCTTACGTTGGCGACGATGTGATTGATCTTCCGGTGATGCGGGAGTGCGGCTTCGCGGTGGCAGTGGCAAATGCGCGTCCGCAGGTGAAGGCCGAAGCGCACTATGTGACGCCAAATGCCGGAGGGTATGGGGCGGGGCGCGATGCAGTGGAATTCATCCTGGAATCGAAGGGTGTTCTGGAACAAGTAATCGCCGAATATATCGACGAGCGCAATCCGATTTCTCCATCGATGGATATTGGCAAAGGTGGAAATCTTGCCTAGTGGGATCGGGCTGCTTACATCGCGCGCATCAGGCTGAGAACGAGAATCACAAGAACAATCAGGCTCACCCCGGCGTAGAGCCTGTCTTTCTCAAGTGCAAAGCCCACGACGGCGAGGGCCACGCGCGCGACAGGTGTCGCGATCAAAAGCAAAAGACCGAATTGAATCAAACCCTCGCTATCGAGATGCGCGGCAGACTTAAGTACTCCACGAAAAGATTGCACGAAGGCGCCATCCAGTGAGAACTGGTGATAACTCACCCGGTCTGCGTGGTGCCGCACAAGGTAGAGAACGCCGCCCGCGAAGACCGTGGCTGCCGAAAGTAGGACTCCGGCGCGAAGCAGATTGCCGATGTCGGTTTCGAGCCGCTGGTCGTCCACTGCCCTATACCTTTCCCATGAGGCCATTCACGACCATTTCAATGGCGAGTGCCAACACCACGCATCCGAAGATAATGCGCAAGGTGCGCACACGAGCTTGAACGAGAACCTTTGTTCCGACGAAGGCCCCTGCGAGTACCCCCAGCATCACGGGCATCGCGACGCGGGGATCGATATAGCCGCGGCTCAGGTACACGCCGGCGCTTGCAGCGGCTGTCACTCCAATCATGAAGTTGCTGGTTGTGGTGGACACCTTGAATGGGATCTTCATCGCGCGATCCATCGCAATGACTTTGAGCGCGCCCGAGCCGATGCCGAGCAACCCTGAGAGTCCGCCCGCCATGAACATCAGACCGAATCCCGTCGGTACATTGCGCACTCCATATTCCTGACGGGTTCCGTTGACCGGATAGGTTCCCTCGAGCCTCAAGCGTTTTCCGAGCGCATCGGACTCGGTTGGGCTGGCACTTTCCGGCTCGGACTTGAAGAACGATTGATACGCCGCCTGGAGGAGGACCAATCCAAACACAATCGCGATCACATGTGTGGTGACGTGTGCGGCCAGAACAGCCCCAATGATCGCGCCCACCGTCGTGGCAATCTCGAGCAGCATTCCTACCCGGATGTTGGAATAGCCCTCGCGGACATAGGCTGCCGCGGCGCCCGAAGACGTCGCGATGACCGAGACGAGGGATGCGCCAATCGCATATTTGATATCGACTCCAAGCGCAAGCGCCAGTGCCGGCACGATGACCACGCCGCCCCCGAGGCCGGTGAGGGCGCCTAGAAAACCTGCGACGGCTGACATGGCCAGAACCACGAATGTGAACGTCAATGCTGTCATGAAAGGAGTTGATCGCTGCGAGACCCTGCAGGCGAGTGCGTGACCTGCTCATTCTATCTTCATTGATCGAGTGCGGCAGAGCGGGCTACCGATTCTTTGATGCAGATTTGGAGACGGCATAGTACGGAAAGACGTTTCGATGAGATCATTGCACATTGTTAAACGCAGATCGGTAGTCGGATCGGGCTCGGTGTTCGATTGTGGATGCAGCGTGGCCACAGGAGCCGAAGTTCCGGTGCCAGTGGGATTCACGACCAGAATGCTCGCGCTTTGGCCGGCCGGATCGACCAGAAGCTCAGAGAAACGACATTTGTCTGCAAGTCGATTTGATCAGTCCTCGCCCGCACTAAGTTCCTGCGGCTCTTCACGGCTGAATGTTGCTTTCGTGTGCAGAGGGGGTCGCATTAGGATAGATGAACGTTTGGATGTGCGCTGGAGCAATGCAACTAAGAAACGTCGATGCGATGATGCGCAAGTCAGAAGAGAAGGTAGCCCTGCACATGTAGCACACGTCTAGCTTGGCTTTCTTCGGCTTGATATGTTCGGCGTAAAAAGTGTTGATTTGCTGCGGGGCAACATGACGCAAAATCTCCTCCTCACAGCGGAAGGCGATGGTTGCCGGTCCTGTGATTCCAGGACGGTAGGGCATGTTAGAAAGGGCAGCATATTGAGGCAACTTGGGGCGCGGACCTACCAGGCTCATATCACCGCGAAGCACATTGTAAAACTGTGGCAATTCGTCGAGCTTGAAGTTCCGCATCACTCGCCCAAAAGAGGTAACTCGCTGATCGCCACCTTTGGTGAGTCCCACTCCTGCCTCGGCTCCCCGTGCATCGACCATGCTACAGAACTTGTAGATGTGGAAAAGGCGACCGTTGCGACCGACCCGTTGTTGCGTAAACAGTGCCTTCCTATTCGAGGTGAGCCGCACACAAAAAGCGGTGATGCCCATTGGAATGGCAAAGACGAGAAGTACGAGGGCCGCAATTGAGAGATCGAGCGCGCGGCGCGTGCGGGACATGCTCCAGGCACTTGCGGGAGGAGTTCCCAGGCAGATTTCAAATATTTCTGAATGGTTTTGTTTACATGGAAGAGAACCAAGGCACGAGCAATCAATCATTATGGTTCCCGAGGTACGTAAATTTATTCCAAGAGGGACAAGTCTATGTTTAACGGTTCAGCTGCATTATTGAGTAGATGTTTTCACTGACTATAGGTACAAAGCAGTTGAAGGTCAGTAATGTCGATCACAGGAATTCTGTGGAAAACGTCACTGCTGAAATTGGCATGGTCGTCGACTTACTCGGTATGGTCGTGAAACGTAACATCCTCAATGCATCAAGATGTGGCTTCAATGGCTGGAAGGATGGCCCCACATCTTCAGGCGGCGAGTTTTGCTTGGAGCATTGGTGACGGCTTTGATTGCCGGAACAGTTCTCCTCAGATAGCTTCATGCGCCTGGTCTCAATCATTCCGCCAATCTATAACGCGGCTCGTTGGCTGCCGGAAACTCTTGGTCCGACCGGCTCATGGCGAATCAGCATCTCAAGGCGTCGGACGGGGAAATCAGTTCAACGATGAGCGCCACATGCATGGGCAACGCGAAAAGCGAGGGAGCCCGCCATCATCTACGAAGATTTTCGTTGACAAGTACGAAATGCTTCGTATAAAGTGGCAAACATCATGATGAAGTCCTCTAAATCTTTGCCTCGACCGACCGAAGCTGAACTTGAGCTGCTCCGGATTTTGTGGGACAAGGAGCCGGCAACTGTACGCGAAATCTACGATGCGTTAAATCTTCGGCGCCCGTCCGGATATACCACAGTGCTCAAGATGCTACAGATCATGACGACGAAGGGGTTGGTGGTTCGAGACGAGGCCAACCGCGCTCACGTCTACCGCGCAGCGCTAAGTCAGGATGTTACGCAAAGCGAGATTCTCAAAGACCTGAGTGTTCGTCTTTTTTCCGGCTCGGCTGCGCAACTCGCCCTACACGCGCTCGCAATGGAGCCCGCCAGTGCCGACGAGCTGGAAGCCATACGTGATCTTATCGACAGAAAGCGTTCACATACGGAAATGAAATCTGCTCAACGAGGAAAGCATCAGTCATGAGCCACACACTCGATGCCATTGCCTGGACGCTCATCCACTTCTGCTGGCAGGCTGCAGCCATCGCTGGAGTCTATCGCGTGTTGATCGCTCTGCTGGTACGCAGCGCGAGCAAGACCCGCTATCTGCTTGCAGTCGCGACGATGCTGATTATGGTGGGTGCGGCTGCAGGGACATTTGATTGGCAGATGCGCTCGGCTGCTCCTTCTCCTGTCCTGCACAACGCCGCGACAACTATTGAGGACGCGACTATCGCGCTCCCACGCGGAGTGGTGTCAGGTCTCATTTCCACGCATCAAGGCGGTGCAGCTTCAACGCAAGCCGACCTGCTGCGTTGGATCGATGGTTTCTGGATTCTCGGCGTTGTTGTGCTCTCCGTGCGCAGCCTGGGCGGCTGGTGGGTGATTCAACGTTTGCGCGCCACTGCGATTGCTGAAGCGCCTGAACGAGTCCGTGAGAGCTTTGGACGCATCTGCGCAGCAATGAGGCTTAGCAGGCCTGTGCTTTTGCGGGTATCCAGTGCGCTCAATGGGCCCATCACAGTGGGTGCGATCCGTAGCATGGTGTTGCTGCCGCTTTCTGCGATCACGCTGCTCGGTCCGGATGAACTTGAAATGGTATTGGCGCACGAATTGGCCCACGTGCGCCGCGCCGACTTCCTTTGCAATCTGGTGCAGACCCTGGTCGAGACGTTGTTCTTCTTTCATCCAGCCGTTTGGTGGATGGGCAATCGCATCCGCCACGAGCGCGAGCTTTGCTGCGACGATCTCGCGTTGAAGGTCTGTCCAAATCCTGTGACTTACGCTACCGCGCTTTTCAGGCTTGAGGAGCACCGCGCTCGCCAATGGAGGCTTGCCATGGCACTCGATGGACATCAAACTTCGCAGACTTTGCGCCTCAGGATCGCTCGCATTCTTGGGGAACCCGTTTCGCGCATCGGTGGGCCACCCGTCCAGCCGTTCTCGCTGGCTATCGCGTGCGTTGCGCTTTCGGTCTCGCTTGTCGTCGCGCGCCCGGTGGTGGCGAGTCTGAACCCTCTGCATTCGGATGCGCCAACGCATTTTGCAACGATGAAGGCAAGTGGTGCGCCGCAAGGGAAGGGTCTCAAGCCCGTTCTGAGGGCAACCTCAATGCGTCTGGCGTCTGCCGATCTGGTTTTGCAAGCTGCAGCATCCGCTCCGCAAGAGAAGCAGTCCGATTCGGCCCAGCCCAAGACGAGCTACATTGACCGCATGAAGGCTGCGGGCTACGACGTCGATCTCGACAAGTTAATTGCGATGAAAGTGCAGGACGTCACGCCAGAGTACGCGCAGGGAATGGCGCAAGCCGGCTTCGGCAAACCTTCAGCCGACGAACTCATCGCTTGCAAGATACAAGGCGTCACACCCGAGTACATCAGCAGCCTCAAGCAGCAGGGTTTTCAAATCAAGAATTTTCAGGATGCAATCTCGTTTCGCATCTTTGGGGTAACACCGGAGTTTGTCGCCGGGATGAAGAGCGCGGGCTTCTCTGACCTTACTTCGCAACAGTTGGTTTCGCTTCGCGTCCAGGGCGTCACTCCTGAATATGCGCGCCAGATTGCTCAGGAGTACCCAAGCGCAACGGTGGATGACGTAATTAAGACTCGCATCTTCCACATCGATGCCGCGTTTATCGAGTCGGCAAAGAAGCACGGATTCACCCATCTATCGCTCGAAAAGCTGGTGCAGTTGCGGATCACCGGTCTCCTCGACGACGAATCCGCGAAGTAATAGCTCGATCGAAATCCACTTTCCCTCGCCGCGAAGCAACGGCTTGCCTGTCAAGTCGCACGCTCTTGGTCACGGGTGAACTATGCCTCTTTGCAGGCACTCGGCAACAGGAGATTCGAATGAACACACATCGACTTCATGTTCCTCTCGTCCTCATGGCCTCGGCCATTACCGCGCTCCAATCTGCGGCGCTCGAGCCTTATCGTGCAGCGTGCTCTATCAGCGTGAGCGAGCAGGCGGGCAAATTCCGCCTCCATATTGATCGTGAGGATTGCGACATTGAACACTCGCATTGCGGATCCAACTACAGCGAAGAATCGATCGACAGGTTCAAGGGAATTACGCCGGCCGACCTGGCGCACGAGGGCGCGCAACTTACCGCAACACTTTCGGCGGAAGCAGGCACATTCAGCTGTTCGGGCAAGGTGCAGAGTGGGGCGCTCGTGGGAGATTCTCTCTTTGTGCCGGACGCAGCCTTTGCCGCTCGCATGGAACAAATGGGATTCTCAGGCCTCGACTCGGAGAAGCTGCAGACGTATGCGTTGGTCGATGTCGAGAGCCAATGGGCGCATTCGCTGCAGGAGATCGGGATCCAGGGGATCACGGTCGACAATCTGATTCCGCTACGCATCTTCAAGGTTGATCCTGCGTATGTCCACAGCATCACGGCGCTGGGCTACGATCTTCCCTCGGCCGACCAGTTGATCGCGATGCGGGTACAGGGCGTCGATGCCGCGGAGGTTCGCGAGATTCGCCCGCTCGGGTATCAGCCTACCTTTGATGAGCTGGTGCAGATTCGTATCTTCAAAATCACTCCGGAGTTTATCCGGCGCATGGAAGCCCGCGGCCTAAAGGATCTCACCATTGCGAAGCTGGTGCAGATTCGGATATTCAAGCTCGACGAATAAGACCGACACTGCTGGGGTTTTGCGTAGGTCGGGACACAAATGGATTCATGAGTCCCAATCGAATTGATCGACCTTCATCAAACAGACGCGGAATGCGGCTCGCTGAGCGGATGACCGTTTCTGAGTTCAGCGAGTATTTCTTGCACGGCCACTTCTGCGGCTTGTTCGGCTTCCGCGGAGAGACTCATCGAAATGGGTTGCTGCGGATCGATGGCAATGGCGTAGAGAACTACGTCGCGGCTGCCGCCTTGCATGTAGAAAGCATCGAGCAGGTCCTTGACGCCGATGTCATGAGCCGTGAGCGTAGGCGGATAGTCGGGCGAGAATCGAGGCGTGGTGCGTGTAACTGTTCCCGGCGGATTGCCGTCGGCGGCAGCGTCAATCAGCACGATGCGGCTGGCTTGCTGTAGCGGCTCGAGCAGAATGAATCCGCCGGTGCCGCCATCGAGGCATTCTACATCGAGCGGCAGGGTGTGTTGTTCCAAAGCCCGCACTATATGCACGCCAACGCCTTCATCGCCCATGAGGATGTTGCCCAGGCCGAGCACCAGCGTCTTTTCGCCGCTACTTGTCACGCTTCTCCCGCTCGAACTTCCATCCTCCGATGATCGAGGATACGGTGCCGCGTCCCTCGATGTAGTCGTGATAGAAGGCTAGATAAACGTGAACGACGACGAACGTGACGAAGAACCACAGGAACAGATGGTGCCAAAAACGGACGCCAAAGTCGCCGCCGAGAAGCGGCACTACCCAGACAAACATCCGCGGCAGCCATGAGTTGCTCATGCTGGAGTAGAGGGCAAAGCCGGTGATAGTCTGGGCCACGAACGCCAAAAATGTGAAAAAGTAGATGAGACCTGCGAGCGCGTTGTGCCCGGTGGAGATGGGGCCGTGCAGCTTGGTTTCAAGCACGTCGGATTTGATGACGTCGACGATCTCCTGCCGCTGCGATGGCTTGAGCGGAAAGAAAGCGGCCCAACTGGAGTATTTGTTGCCGACAAAGCCCCAGTAAAGGCGCGCGAGAAAGTTGAATACATAGACGAATGCGGAAGCGAAGTGGATGAACCGCACCCAGCCGAACCAGTACTGCTGATAGGCTTCGGCGGCGTAGAAGAGACGAACGGGCGCGCCGATGAGGTAGCCGGTAACGCAGAGAAGCACCAACGCCACGGCGTTGATCCAGTGGTAGACGCGCACTGGAAGTTCCCACACGTACACGCGCCGATACTCGACCGGATGCTCTGGAGCTACGGGTAAACCACTACTTGCGCCAATCACGGGAGCACTCATGCGCGTCACTCGAAGGAAACCCGGTTGAGGTGCCGTCCCTGCGGGTCGTACAGATGCACGGCGCAGGCCAGGCACGGGTCAAAGGAATGAATGGTGCGAATGATTTCGACCGGCTCGTCGATTTTCGCCACCGGCGTGCCGATCAGCGCCTGCTCGAAGGACGAACGTTGCTTTTTGGCGTCACGCGGCGAGCCGTTCCAGGTGGTCGGGACAACCAGTTGGTAGTTGTCGATGGCGCCGTTTTTGATTTTGATATAGTGCGCCAGAGCGCCGCGGGGAGCCTCAGTCAAACCGACACCCTCGGCTTCCGCGGGCCAACTCTTCGGCTCCCAGAACTCGCCGTTGAATGTAGAGACCTCGTTGATCTTCACGCGATCCATCAACTGGCCGTAGAACTCCTTGAGCCAGATCATGGCCAGTGCCGCATCGAGGCCTCGAGCGGCGGTGCGGCCGAGCGTGGAGAACAGTGCGGCCACGGGAACGTTGAGCTTGCCCAGTGTGTCCTTCACCAGTTCCTGCACGTCGGTGCGGCCTGAAGCATAGGCGACGATCAGGCGCGACAAAGGACCCACTTCCATCGGCTGTTCTTTCCATCGCGGAGTTTTGAGGAACGAGTATTTTTGGAATCCCTCCAGAGTCTCAAAGGGCGGCTTGGGCCCGGTGTAGTTCAGCTTGGTCTCGCCGGCCCAGGGATGGATGCCAACGTTGTCTCCGCCCTCGTAGCTATACCAGGAACTTGCGATGTACTCCTTGATTTCCTGGGAGTCGCGCGCGTTCACCGGATGCACCTGGCTGAGGTCGCGATTGAGGACCACGCCGCGAGGATACTTGAACGTCTCCGGCTTACTGTAACCCTGGGTGGGGAATTCGCCATAGCTGAGGTAGTTGGTTAGTCCGCCGCCCCAATTGGCCCAATCCTTATAGAAGGAGGCCACAGCGAGAAGATCGGGGATGTAAACTTGGTTGACGAATTCATCGGCCTGGCTGATGAGACGGGCAACGAGGTTGAGCCGCTCGGAGTTGATGGCAGCTACTTCATTCATGTTGATGGAGCAGGGCACGCCGCCGACCAGATAATTCGGATGCGGATTCTTCCCGCCGAAGACCGCGTGAATCTTGACGATTTCCTTTTGCCACTGGAGAGCATCGAGGTAGTGGGCTACCGCGATCAGGTTTACCTCCGGCGGCAGCTTGTATGCGGGATGGCCCCAATAGCCGTTGGCAAAGATGCCGAGACCGCTGGCGGCGAAGGATTTGATCTTGTCCTGCACATCGGAAAAATAGGCGGGAGTGTTCTTGTCCCACTTGGAAAAAGACTGAGCCAGCTCCGCGGCTTTCTTGGGGTCCGCCTTCAGGGCGTTGACGATGTCGACCCAGTCCAACGCGTGCAGGTGATAGAAGTGGATCACGTGATCCTGCACGTACTGCGTGGCCATCATGATGTTGCGGATGAGCTCGGCAGTGGGGGGCACAGCAATTCCCAGCGCGCTTTCAACGGCGCGGACGCTGGTGAGTGCGTGGACGGTGGTGCACACGCCGCACACACGCTCGGTGATGGCCCAGGCATCGCGAGGGTCGCGGCCGATGAGAATTTTTTCGAGGCCGCGCACCATGGTGCCGGCGCTAAATGCGTCGGTGATGACGCCATTTTCGACAACCGCCTCGATGCGCAGGTGGCCTTCAATGCGGGTAACGGGATCGACGACGACACGTGTCATAGGCCCTTATGGCTCCTTCTGGTCTTCAGCGTGCACTTCCGCGATCACGCTCCGCTTGCGGACGTTGGTCACCACGGCGTGCGCGGCGACGCCGACGAGTGTGGTGAGTCCCACGGCTGCGCCGATGGTGTCCGCCGTGCTTTCAATGCCGAAGCCTGGGAAGGACGGCAGGTGCTGGTAGAAGGGACCGTTGTCCCAGAAGCCTGCTTCGCTGCAGCCGATGCAGCCGTGGCCGGACTGGATGGGATAGCTGGTGCCTTCGTTCCACTTTGTGACTGAGCAGGCGTTGTAGGTGACCGGTCCGCGGCAGCCCATTTTGTAAAGGCAGTAGCCCTTGCGCGCGTTTTCGTCGTCGAAGGACTCGACGAAGAGGCCGGCATCGTAGTTTGGCCGGCGGTAGCAGGTGTCGTGGACGCGGCGGCCGTAGAATTCTTTCGGCCGGCCCTGGCTGTCGAGCGCGGGAATTTGCCCCAGCACCAGAAGATGAGTGACAACGCCCATCATCACGTCGGCGATGGGCGGGCATCCGGGCACGTTGATCACCGGCTTGTCTACCAGTTTGTAGATCGGCGTAGCGCCAGTGGGGTTGGGCTTGGCTGCCTGCACGCAACCATTGGAAGCGCAACTGCCCCACGCCACCACCGCGGCAGCATCCTTGGCGACGGTTTGCAGGATCGATTCCGCGGTTTTGCCGCCGATCATGCAGTAGACGCCATCTGCTTCCAAGGGCACCGCGCCCTCGACAAGGACGATGTACTTGCCCTTGTTTTTCTCGATGGTGTCGGTGAGGCACTTTTCCGCCTGAAATCCGGAAGCGGCCATCAGGGTTTCGGAGTAGTTCAGCGACAGCACGTCGAGCAGGGCGTCGACGACGATCGGGTGCGATGCACGAATGAACGACTCGCTGCAGCAGGTGCACTCCTGAAAGTGCAGCCACACGACGGCCGGTTTTTCTTTTTGGTCGAATACCTTGGCGACCTGAGCCGCGCCAGTTTTACCGAGTCCTGCTACGGCTGCGGCCGCGGCGCAGAATTGTAAGAAATCTCTACGGCTGTAGCCCTTCTGCTCCATTGACTGCCAAATGGAATGACCCATGCCCACCTCGCTCGCTGAGAAGGCACCGGAGGCACAAAAGTCGACAGGAAAGAGAATCGGTCATGTCCGACTGTGACTCACCGGTGGATGAAAGGCACGGTACGAAGATTGAAGGACGGTCGGCTGTGAGCGGGATCACACAGCATGAAAGGTCACTGTGCTCTTGGGGGTTACAAGATGGGGGTTTATTGATACCGAGCGGTAATGCCGACTCAACGAATCGAAACATTTGCGGTAGGCGCTGGCCTCCACGCCGATACTCTTCGAGCAACTCGAGAATATCCAGCTTCGATATCTCCCGTCGGGGATCCTGTGTGCTCAGCTTCTCTTCGAGAAACCAGACCCGGCTGCCGAGAAAGGGCTCCTGGCAACCATACAAAACCAGGAACCCTGAATCATGCGGACTTGCTTTGCCGCGCCGCCGACACTTGCGTTCACGAAATCGAGTGCTTGCTGCGCCGCGCTTCAAGCTCATCGGCAATCTGGCGGCTCAGGTCCCGGCTGACGGGGTAAAAGAACATACACACGGCTGCGGCAATGAAAGCCAGCCCGGCATAGATGCTTGCGGTCAGCAGGATGCCGGCCTGCGCCTGCGCCGTCTGCAACTGTGCCTCTGACACGAAGCCATAGAAGGAGAACAGCCAGCCTGCGATGGCTCCACCCAGGGCCAGGCCCGCCCAAAGTGCGAAGACCACCGCGGCGGTGACAGTGCCGCTCGCGCGCCGGCCAGTCTTCCACTCGCCATAGTCGGCCACGTCGCCCATCATGGCCCAGATGATGGGCCCCGACAATCCGAAGGCGAATTGCCGAAGCACTTCCGTTGCGATGATGAGGACGGTCGCATGCACCGGGATCAAGAACAGCGCCATATTGAAGACGCCGCTCACGACCATGCTGGCGATAAACAGCTGACGCTTGCCGACGCGCGCTGCAACGGCCGTCGAGCAGGCGACCCCAATCAGCAGGGACGCCAGACCGAATCCGTTGAACCATGCAAACAGATCCACGTTGTTCGCCACAAATCGGAAGTAGGGAAGCATTACGTTGCCTCGCACCACGATCGCGGCAAAGTAGAACAGCGTGGCGAGAAACAGGACAACCCAGGGGCGGTTTCGAAACAGGTCCGAAAGATCCTGGGACAGGGAGGTTTTCTGTTGCGGATCGGGCTGAATGCGTTCCTTAGTGCAGAAGAACGCAATCACGAAGAAGATTACGCTCAGCACCGAGAGCAGACCCATGGTGAGCTGGTAGCCGCGCGCGTCATCGCCGTGGCCGAAGAACTTCACCATCGGAATGGCAAGGCTGGCGACGATGAAACCGGCGGAATTGGCTGCAATCTGCCGGTACGACGAGATACTCGTGCGCTCGTCAGGATCCGATGTCATCACGGCCGTGAGCGAGGCGTAGGGCACGTTGTTCACGGTGTAGATCACGCGCAGCAGAATGTACGTGGTCCACGCGTAGATAATCTTGCCGGCCGGACTGATGTTCGGCGTTGTGAAGGTAAGCACGCCGATCACGCCAAAGGGTAGCGCCGACCACAGCAGCCATGGACGGAACTTGCCCCAGCGGGTGCTGGTGCGGTCGGCGATCATGCCCATCACCGGATTGAGACACGCCACCCCGAGGCCGACCACGAGGAACAGCGTGCCAGCCTGCGCCGCTGAAAGGCCAAAGGTGTGCGTGTAGAAGTCCAGCTGCAAGGCGAGCATGGCCTGAAAAATGAAGTTGGCCGCCAGATCGCCCAGGCTGTAACCGAATTTCTCTCCAAAGGTGAGTGTTTGCCGCATACATGCCTCGTCTTTCGCGGGCGTTTGCCTACTGCGTGACCTGCAGCTTCATTTTCGTCAGGTCGGAGTCGCGCGATGAAGTACCGACCATAATTTCGAAATCGCCTGGCTCCACAACGTACTTCATGTTCACGTCATAGAACGCGAGCGATGCCGGGTTGATATCGAGCTCGACGGTGGTGCTCTCGCCGGGATTCAGACCCACCTTCTTGAAAGCCTTCAGTTCCTTCACCGGCCGCGTCACCGAGCTGACGACATCGCGGATGTAGAGCTGTACCACCTCAGATCCCTCGCGCTTGCCTGTATTCGTGATGTCTACCAAGACGCGCGTCGAACCGTTGCGTGCAATACGGTTCTTGGTCAGCCGCGCATTCTCAAGCTTGAAGGTCGTGTAGCTCAGGCCGTACCCGAACGCATACAGCGGCGACACGTCGTCAAACAGGTAACCGCGCCGCGCCGAAGGTTTGTAGTTATAGAACACCGGCAGATGACCTACTGAGCGCGGCACACTAATAGGCAGCTTACCGCCGGGGTTGTAGTCGCCGAAGAGCACATTGGCCACAGCGCGTCCGGTTTCCTGTCCTAGATACCAGCACTCATAGATCACCGGCACATTCTGCGCAACATAATTGATGGACAGTGGACGGCCATTGAAGAGGAAGACGATGACCGGCTTGCCCAGCGCGATCATCGCTTTCACCAGCTCTTCCTGCCGCCCGATCAGATCCAAGCTGGTGCGGTCGCCCATATGCTTCAGGCCCCACGCCTCGCGCGAAGTTTGCTCGTTGCCGCCGATTGCCAGCACAATCACATCGGCCTTTTTCGCTACTCTCACCGCTTCAGCAATTGCTTTGCGGTCCTCTTCCGGGTCGCTCGGCACCACCTCGTCCTGATTCCACGAGCCGCCGATGGTGATCTTGCAGCCCTCCCTATAGAGCACCTTGGCGCGCTTTCCAACCTTCTGCCGGATGCCGTCGAGCACCGTGACATTGTGCTTGGGCACGCCGCTGTAGCCGCCCAGCAGACCGCGGTCCGCATTCGGCCCGATCACCGCAATGGTCTTGACGGCGTTCAGATCAAGAGGCGCAGTCTGGTTATCGTTCTTCAGCAGCGTGATCGCCTCATGAGCTGCCTTCAGCGCAAGGTCGCGATGCTCGTCGCAGCCCACCACCCGCTCGGCCTCATCGGGGTCGACATAGGGATCATCGAACAGACCCAGTTCGAATTTCCAGAAGAGCATCGGCGCCACCAGCTCATCGAGCTGCGGCTCCTTGAGCACGCCCTTCTTCACCAGCTCCACCAGGTGCAGGTAGCAGTCCGGATCGGGCAATTCAATATTGATGCCCGCCTCAACCGCCAGCCGGCAGGATTCCTTCTTGTCCTTGGCCACGTTGTGGCCGTGCGTATCCGGCCGATAACCGAGTTCCCAGATCGCGTAGTAGTCCGAGACCACGAAACCCTTGAAGCCCCATTCCTTGCGCAGCACGTCGTGCATCAGCCACTTGTTGGCGTGCGAGGGCACGCCATCGATTTCGTTGTAAGAGGCCATCAACGTGACGGCTTTGGCCTCGCGCAGCGCCTCGCGGAAGGTATAGAGGAAGGTCTCCCGCAGCACGCGCAAAGAGACGTTCGCCGGTGCGCAGTTCATGCCCGACTCCGGCTGCCCGTGGCCGACAAAATGTTTCAGCGTCGCCAGAACGTGCAGCTTATCGCGAAAGTTCCGGTCGCCCTGGAACCCCTTCACTGCGGCAATCCCCAGCCGTGAAACCAAATACGGATCTTCGCCGTAAGTCTCTTCCACCCGCCCCCAGCGCGGCTCGCGAGCCACATCGACAACCGGCGTCAAAGCGTGATGCGCGCCGCGCAGGCGCGTCTCCAGCGCGGTCATCGTGAACAGAGACTCGACCAGCGCGGGATCGAATGTCGCGCCCAGCGCGATGGGCTGCGGGAAGCTGGTTCCGCCTGGCGCCGCGTGCCCGTGCAGACACTCCTCATGGAAGATGACCGGGATCCCCAGCCGGCTGTGCTCGAGGAAGAAACGCTGAATGTCGTTGGTCAGCTCCGCCATGCCGCGCGCGGTTTTGCCGCCGCCCGCATCGCTGGGCCGGCCCACCTGCCCCAGCCCACGCTTGCTGCGGAAGGCCTTTTTCGCCTTCGCCAGGTCGAAATTCCCTTCAGTGTCGACAAGCGTCTCCGCTTTTTGTTGCCAGATGCAGAGCATCTGTGCGGCTTTCTCCTCCAGCGTCATGCGCGAAAGGAGGTCCTGCACCCGCTTGGCAGAAAGTGCCTTGGGGTTCTTGTAGACGGGCGTTTCATTCTTGGATCGAGTGGTAACCGGAGATCGTTTCATGGAAGAGATTTTTTCCTTCGGTAGATGGACTTGCCAGGTGTGTGGAGTGGCCTGCGGAAGCGTAGCAATACGCATGCACGTTCCGCAACCCCTCGCTGAGCTATTTCTGCATGAGAGAATCGATTTACCTCGACGTCAGTGACCCCGATCACGAGCAGGAATGCAGGCGGGATACTCGTGTGTAGTCCCTTGCCGGCGCGGTGAACCCTGACGGGGGCGGCGAATGCCGCATAGGCGCAGCATAGGGGGTCACCACTCGCGCGGCACGACTTAGGGCCCGGTTCTTCGCCCGGCCTTACCTCTCAACCCGATGCAAAACAACCGAAATTCCCTGGGGAATGTGGCGGGGCATATTGAACGACGGATCTGATCCTTCCGGTGGAGGCCCGATGGCGGGGCGTGTTCCGGATGGTTCGGCGGGAGGTATCATTCGGAGGGGGATTTGGATCTTTCGCTCAAGTTCGAGGCGGTCTCCATTGATCTTCCCCGCATAGGTGCTATTCCCGCTCTTGAAGGAAACATCGCTGCCGTTCACTTTGCCTTCTGTGATCGGAATGGGCGTGTCGCTGCCGCCAAAGAATCCGCCCCCAGTGCCTTCGACGCTTCCCGTCAGATTGTTGCCGTCCTGGCGCAGAGAGAAGACGGTCACCCCGTTGCCCACAAGAAACGAAATCAGTCCGGTCGCTTGAGCAGCCCCTGGTACGGGCCTCCATAGGCCAGTGATACCCGAACCAGTCGGGACCTCGCGCTCCCAAACCGGCACCTGCGGGCGAAGGTCCACACCTTTTGCCGAGATGGTGACGCTGGTCGACGCGAGTCCCGGAGATGTGGCTTCGACAGTGATGTCTCCCGCGGCCTTGGATGTCTGAGCAATCGCCATGCAATAGCCCGAAAATGCTTTGCGCGAACTACCCTTGTCGGGCTCCTGATCGGTTGGATCGCCGTTACCGACACCAATCAACTTTGCGGCTCCGGAGACCTTGAAGGTTACGACGTTGTCGGTGATGGGAACGACGCGGCCCTGGGCGTCTTGCACGGCGGCGGCGAACATGGCCACGTCTTCGCCGTCAGCGGACACCTGCTGCCGGTCTGCTGTCATCACCAGTTTTGCCGCGGGTCCCGTGGTTTCGCGCTTGGTCGTCATCACCACTTTGTCCGCTTTATAGCCGCGCGCCTCGAGAGTGCCGGCAGCGTACTTCACAGTCCATGCGACGTGCGAATCCTTCTTCACGTCTTTCGTGCCAAGGCTCTCCCCGTTGAAGATCAGTTCCACCTTGTCGAGATTCGAATAAACCCAGACGGCAATCTCCTTGCCTTCCATTCCCGGCCAGTTCCAATGCGGAAACAGGTGCAACACCGGCTGAGCGGTCCACCAGGATTGGTAGTAGTAGAACGAGTCCTTGGGAAACCCGCAGGTATCGATGATTCCGTACTGCGAGCTGATGTTCGGCCATTCGTTGGGCGAAGGCTCCCCGCGGTAGTCGAATCCCGTCCAGATAAACCCGCCGGTAAGCCACGGCCGCGAGTTGCAGAAACTCCACCAGCCCTCTGCCGATGCACGACCGGTCGTGGTGTAGGGATCGTAGGAGCCGACGTAGCCCTTGTCGTGGTCCGTGATGTAAATGCCGCGCGTACCAACGGCGCTCACGGTTTCCGTGCCCATGACAGGCTTCTCGGGATGAGCCTTGTGATAGGCCTCGGCGCCGGGGTCCATGTAGTTGTAGCCGATAACATCGCACACCGCGAGGCCGCCAGTTCCAATGGCTCCGGTGGGCGCGATCGAGACAGGGCGCGAGCCGTCATGTTTGGTTGCGACCTCTTTCATTGCCGTTAGAATGCGGACACCCTTCTCACCGTTCGCCTGGCCTTCTTCGTTGCCCATCGACCACATGAAGACGCTGGGATGATTGCGGTCACGGCGCACAAGATTCTCGAACTGACCCAACCCTTCAGGATTCGACGACATCATGCGCGTCTCATCGAAAACCAGCATGCCAAGCTCGTCGCACGCATTCAGCAGCTCTGGTGTGGGCGGGTTGTGCGACGTTCGCAGGGAATTGCAGCCCATCTCCTGCAGCTTGCGGATGCGGTAGTACTGGACCGCGTCAGGCAGCGCAGCGCCCAGCCCCGCATGATCCTGGTGATTGCAGGTACCTTTCAGCTTGACCGGCTCGCCGTTGAGGAACAATCCCTTCTCTGCATCGAACTTCAGATCGCGAATGCCGAAGGGCGTCTCGTAACGGTCGACGATCTCGTCGCCCGCTCTCACTTCCGTAACCAGCTTGTAGAGGTTGCGTTTTTCGAGCGACCAGAGCACCGGATTTCTGACGGCAATCTCCTGCGTGTAGGTTTGCTCGTCACCTTCAGCAATCGGCATGGGCGGCGAGACTGACTTTCCTGCCGGGTTTCCGGCAGGGTCAAGAACGGTGGAGATCACGCGCGCATTTTTCGTCTCTTTCCCATGGTTGTTCACTTCTGTTCGGATGGAGAGAGTCGCCTTACCGGCGTCGATCTTCGCCGCCACGAAGGTTCCCCATTGCTTCACATGGACCGCGTCCGTCTTCACCAGCCAAACATGCCTGTAAATCCCGGCGCCTTCGTAGAACCAGCCATCGCTCGATGTCGCATCGACGCGAATCAACAGCACGTTTCTGCCGCCCGGATTGGCAAAGTCAGTCACATCGAAACTGAAAGGATCGTATCCACCGCTGTGGCGGCCCACATAAAAGCCATTGAAGACGACCATCGATTCGCGATAGGAGCCATCGAACTGGATCGTGATGCGTTTGCCGGCGTCCGTTGCGGGAAGCTCAAGCACGCGGCGATACCAGCCGACACTTGTCTCCGGATAGTTGCGTCCCAGCGGGTAATACCCTTTACTGGCAAGTGCGGGGTCGTTCTTGAAAGGAAGCTCGATGGCCCAGTCATGCGGCAGATCGACGGCCTGCCAGTCGCCATCGTCGAACGCCGTTGAGCCGGCAGGAAGGAAGTTTCCGGTCTTCTGGAAATTGCCGGACCGTCCGCTCCCGAAGCCGAAATCCTTCGTGGGATCGTCGGCATTGCCGAAGTGGAAGCGCCAGCCGAAATCGAGCAGAAGGCGTTCGCGCCCCGCGCTCGGAGATGGCGATTGGCTTGGCGCGCTCTCAGTTTGCGGGTCGGGATTCAGTCCGGCAACTTCCATCGCCGCGGCCATCGGGCTCAAATCGTGAGCCGCTACGGCAATGGCGGGTGCCAGGAGGCTTGATTTCAAAACATCGCGGCGTGAAAAGCTTTTCATTTTCAGCTCCTATGCAGGACATGGCGAGCAGTAGATCTTGGGCACACAGGCAGGATTTCCCTCAGATTTCAAGGACTCGCCAGTATACGCTCGTGCCTCAAGTGCGCAAGGAGTACTCGTCAAGCTCGAAGAGCCATGGGCGGAGGCCGCGCCAAAAATTCACCGCACAATTAAACCGGCCCCAGGGTAAATTGCAGAAAAATCGTCCATCAGCCGCCTGGAACAGGCGAGCACGTCCCCTCGGATAAACTCAACGACACGGAGAACAGGAATGACCACGAACGCGGGCATCGCCAAATGGCAAACCTTTCTTTTGTGGATGGCGCTTCTTGTCTATGTGCAAGGCCGAATCTGCCAGCTCTACCCGGAGACGATCTCCGTTCAGCTGATCGTCTTCATGCAGGTTGTTCCACCTGCAGTCTTGGCGCTGGTCCACGGAACCATCCTCTATGGTGTAAAAGGCATGTCGACCTTCGCAGCTTTCTGTCTTGGTGTCGGAGCGGCGTGCGAGATTCTCAGTCTTCACACTGGCTTTCCATTCGGGCATTACTACTTCACAAGCCTCATGGGCCCCAGTCTCTTTCACGTGCCGATTCTGTTGGTCCTGGCTTATCTGGGAATTGGCTACTGCTCCTGGGTACTTAGTCTACTAATCCTGGAATATAGAAATAAGCCGCTAACTGGATATGGAGTAATCTCGGTTCCATTGCTTGCCAGTCTCATCATGCTGGCCTGGGACTTATCGATGGAGGCTATCTGGTCAACCATAGACCGTGCATGGATATGGCGCGATGGCGGCTCCTTCTATGGTGTTCCCATGAGCAACTTCCTTGGCTGGTACTTTACGGCTTTTCTTTTCTATCAAGCCTTCGCACTCTATTGTCGAAACTCTCCGATGAAACCGCCACCCTCCTCCCGAAGTTACTGGCGTGCGGCCATTCTTTGCTACGGAATATGTGCCTGTGGGAATCTCCTGATCTTTAAGCAGGGACTGTTCCCACCTGCGGTAATCGATGCTTCGGGAAAGCAATGGTCAACGATGGACATTCTCATTGCCTGCACGCTGATCTCTGCTCTGGCAATGGGACCGATGGCTCTTCTGGCGTGGCATAGATTGAAGATGCAAGAGGTCGACTTGTCCGGGGAATGACAACTGCCGTTGTCTTTTGCCGGCGTTCGGGCTTCGGCGATGAAGTGATTAAGGTGTCTCCAACCAGCGCTGAGCGACGTAAACACCCGGATCTTAGAAGGAATATGTAGGCCGCTTGGGTTCGCGCCTTCAAATCACTACAATATTTGCGGCCGCCGCTCGTCTAGCTAAATAGACGGATGAGCCATGAGCGTGACCTCGATGATCGAGCAAGACCGAGATATCGCCGATGTCATCGCGGAACAAAAATCCCGGTTGCGCAATTTCATCCGCAAGCGGGTACCGAACGATGCCGACGTGGAAGACCTTTTGCAGGAAGTCTTCTTCGAGCTGGTCAAGGCCCATCGCCTGCTGCTGCCGATTGATTTCGTGACCGGCTGGCTTTTTCAGGTTGCGCGCAACCGCATCACAGACCTTTTCCGCAAGAAGCGGCCAGAAACGTTCACCGATGCTGCGACCGGCGACGAAGACGGGGAATTGCTTCAGATTGAAGATCTGCTGCCATCGCCCGATGCCGGGCCAGAAGCGCTCTACGTCCGTCATGTGCTTCTCGAAGCCGTGGAATTCGCCCTCGCCGAGTTGCCCGCAGAGCAACGCGAAGTATTCCTGGCCCACGAACTGGAGGGGCGTAGCTTCAAAGAGTTGTCGGCGGAAAGCGGCATCAGCGTGAACACGCTGCTCGCGCGCAAGCGCTATGCGGTGCTTTATCTCCGCCGCCGGTTGCAGAGCATTCACGACGAGTTTGCAAGGAAATGAGGAAGAGACCATGAAAAAGATATGGATCGCTTTGATAGCTCCGCCAGCGATCGTGTTGTTCGTCTGGATCTTTGGCGAAGTAGTCATGCATTTGTGGAACTGGCTGTTGCCGATGCTGTTCGGATGGCGGCTCATCACCTTCTGGCAGGCTCTGGGATTGCTGGTGCTGTGCCGGATTCTCTTCGGAGGCTGGGGTGGAGGTTCCAACGGCTCCAAATACAGGCGGCGCAGGGGCGAGCGTTGGGAGCGGATGACGCCCGACGAGCGCGAGGGGTTCCGCCAATGGATGCGCAGCCGTTGCGGAGGCGTTGGAGCCCCGGCCAGCGAAACCAGGGAGCCAGCCTAACGGCGCTAAGTTCCGAACGTATCAACCAGAGGACTGCTAATCGCCTATACTCGTGCCCATGAAATCCGCCCCATTTCATGCGCTCTTTCTGTGCGGATCCGTTCTAGGTTTTGCCACCTTAGCCGACGGCGGTACAGCAAGCAGCGATCGTTCCGGCGCTCCACACACAGGGGTACCAGATCGTCGATTCCACTGGTCGTGGTGTGCGGCTCGCCTCTGTCAATTGGTACGGATTTGATCAGAAGGAGTATGTGGTTGGGGGCCTCGATCACGCTCCGCTGGATGAAATCATCGCGCAGATCCAGCAGATCGGCGTGAACTCCGTTCGGCTTCCCTGGGCCAACGAAACGCTAGAGCATAATCCGCGCGTGCCCGACTATGCCGTTGCGGCTAACCCGGCATTCAAGGGCAGGCACGCGATGGAAGTCATGGACGCCGTCATCGCCGCATTAGCACGTGCGCACATCCTCGTCGTTCTCGATAACCACATGAGTAATGCCGACTGGTGCTGCAGCGAAACCGACAACAACGGGCTCTGGTACGACCGGGAATATCCTGAGGCGCGCTGGCTCGCAGACTGGAAAATAATCGCACGTCGATATCGCAATCAATCCTGGGTAATAGGCGCCGATCTGCGCAACGAACTGCGCAGTGGGGCAACGTGGGGTGGCGCCAATCCGAAGTTAGATTGGCATGCAGCGGCCGAGCGCGGCGGCAGCGCCGTCCTCGCGACGAATCCAAATCTTCTCATCATGGTTGAAAGCCCCGAGTACTCGACGAACTTCACCGGCTTTGACAGGCTGCCCGTGACACTTCCGGTGGCGCACAGGCTTGTCTATTCGCCCCACGCGTACTATGCCGAAGGCCAGCATCTCTCCAGCTATGACCAGCTGAAACAGGCGTACGAGCCGCGCGCCACCTTCCTGCTGCACACCGCCCCCGCAACGCCTC